>ERZ808041.805-NODE-805-length-17689-cov-3.938735_pt1 | contig 17689 bp, 9 predicted proteins | sample MGYA00380192_ERZ808041 | MGnify/ENA primary metagenome ERZ808041 (study PRJEB31490, sample SAMN06133412) | mouse gut metagenome | isolation source: Z1_1 | host: mice | place: China: Chengdu | collected 2015-05 ... | reverse complement strand
TATTATAAGGTATGCTGTTAGTGTAATTTTGATGTGTATGCTAAGAAATCAAGGTAAATATGTTTTTATGGTATTTATTCCTTTTATGGCTATAAGTGTAAAAAATTATAGAAAAAAATGGTTACTTTTGGGAATTAGTTTGGTTATAAGTATTAATTTGATTATGGGACCGATTTCAACAGCGTTTGGAATAGAAAAGGGTAATATGAGAGAAATGTTAAGTGTTCCCATGCAACAAATTGCACGTGTGTGGAATATGAATCCTTCAAGTATAACAGAAGAAGAAAATAAAATAATTACAGGTATTATTCCTGCGGAATATTTAGAGCGATATGATGAATATAGCGCTGATCCAGTTAAATCAGGTTTTAATATTCAAGCCTTTAAAAAGAATATGTTGAAATTCTTGAATATTTGGATTAATCTTGGATTAAAGAATCCTGTAATATATTTAGAATCCTTTTTCTTCGGGGCATATCAATATTGGTATATTGGCCCAAGATTATACGGTTATGATGGCGTTTTTTATGATGGCTCATTTATGGATGCGCAGTATGATACATTAAAAATAACAAGACATACCTTATTACCAGTTTATGATAATTATTTAAGAAATATGACAAATGGTCATGAGTATAATAGATTCCCTGTTCTTTCTATAGTGATGAATATGGCTTTCCCGTTTTGGTTGATGATAATAGGTATTTCAATACTTATGTATATGAGAAGATATAAGTATATTTCTGTTTTTATATTGCCAATAGGATATTGGGGAACTTGTCTTCTAGGCCCAGTGGCTATGCTGAGATATGATTTACCATTAATAGTTGGAATCCCATTGTATATTGGGATAGTATTAGCTGTGAAAAGAGACTATGATAAATTAAATAGTGTCATTGCTTGAGTTTCACTATTAATCATTTTTCATCAAAGGTTTCCTTACAGTTGAAATGATATTTTAATATTATAATTCAAGGATGGGGGAGTTGCGGTGAAAAAAGCAAGAGAATTGTATTCATCTATTGATATTGCAAAGTTTTTCTTTTCTATTTGCATTATTATCTTACACACAGGAGTATATACATTATTACCATATAATTTACCATATCTTTTTGAAAAGTGTGTATTGCGATTGGCAGTTCCATTCTTTTTTTGCGCATCAGGTTTTTATTGTCTGTATAATGGGGTTAAAACCCTCGCCTTAAGGAGAAACCTTTAGGTCAACCCCATACCCTCAAGTTTAGAAAAAAGTAAAAATAGAAATACTAACCGTGAGGTGAAGAATATGGAGAATTATAGAAAATCGTCGCATTGCACATATGATATCAAATATCATATGGTCTGGATCACAAAATATAGAAAGCCGGTGATAACAGGAAAGATAGCAGTACGGACAAGAGAATTAATCCGAATCATATGCGAAAAGAACCGAGGTGGAAATCCTGGCAGGGCATGTAGGAAGTGAGCACATCCATATGCTAGTATCAGCACCGCCGCATCTATCAGCGAGTAAACTGGTACAATATATTAAGGGAACAACATCCAGAAAATTGCAGATGGAATACGAAGAATTGAACAAGCAATTCTGGGGACAGTATTTGTGGGCAAGAGGATATTTTGTGGCAAGTAGTGGAAATATGACAGATGAAATTATAAAAGAGTATATAAAAAATCAAGATTTACAAGAGAAATTAAAAATGGACAACTTTGAAATAAGTTAAATAAAAGGAATAACGAAGAACAGAGACAACTTTAGGCTGCTTTAGTAGCAAACCGAATCTACCGGCTTTAGCCGGTAGTGGTTCAGTTTGAATTTATAGGAGATTAGATGCCATGAGTGATAAGGTAATGGTTAAGGTAGAGCATGTGTCTATGAAGTTTAATTTGTCATCTGAAAAATTTGACAGCTTTAAGGAGTATGTGATTAAAAGCATCAAGAATCAGGTGTCTTTTGAGGAATTCTGGGCTTTGAGGGACGTGTCCTTTGAAGTGATGGCAGGGGATTCTTTAGGATTAGTGGGATTAAACGGAAGCGGCAAGAGCACCATGTTAAAGACAATCGCAGGAGTCTTAAAACCGACAGAGGGTAAGGTATATGTCAATGGGGATGTTGCGCCGTTAATTGAATTGGGCGCAGGTTTTGATATGGATTTGACAGCAAGGGAGAATGTGTTTTTGAATGGTGCTTTGTTGGGGCACTCAAGAAAAGAGATGGAGACCTATTATGACGATATTGTTGAGTTTTCTGAGCTGCAAAATTTTATGAATGTGCCGGTTAAGAATTTTTCCTCCGGAATGATTTCAAGGCTGGCCTTTTCCATAGCTACCATAGGTATTCCGGATATTTTGATTGTAGATGAAGTCCTTTCTGTAGGGGATTTTCGATTTCAGGAAAAATGTGAAAAGAGAATTCAGGTTATGGTTGACAAGGGGACTACGATATTATTTGTATCTCACAGCATTGAACAAGTGAAAAAAATTTGTAATAAGATTGTCTGGCTGGAAAAGGGAAGTGTGAAAAAATTTGGCGATGCTAGCGCTATATGTGAGGAGTATGAGAATTCATAAATTACGAGGTTGATTATGAAAAAAATAAAGAAATTAATTGGTGTAGTCATAATTTTGGTATTTGTGTTTGGGTATGCTCATATTGCTAAAATGAATATTATATATGACAAGAATGTTGACAATAGCGAATACTTGGAAATGGGTGATTTAAACGGAAAAAAAGTAGAGCAGAGATTTGTCTGTAAGGAAGATACATTGGATGGGGTGTATGCCAAATGCCAGACATTGGGAGAGGTCTTAGATACAAAAGTAAACTATACAATTACAGACGAGCAGGAAGAAAAAGTAGTTGCTCAGGGAAGTTTATCTGCGGATGGTATTAAAAATGCGAAATTTAATAAATTTACTTTTGAAACAATAGAGAATTGTAGGGGAAAAGAATTAGTATTAACAATTTGGAGTGAAGCTTCAATGGAGGGGAACGGGGCTACATTCTATTTTCAACCAGAAACAGAAGAAGGTACTCAGTTGGTGATAGGAGGCAATGAGACGCAGGGTACTATGATTATGAAGACGATTACGAATCGCTTTGATTTGGAGACTTTTTGTGTTTTATTGTTGTTTATAGGATTTATTGTTGGGTTTATGAAGATTCTATATAAGTTGTTTAAATAGTTAATATACTTTGTTTATTATTTCGAGAAATAGAAATTTAATTTATAAGAAAATGTAGGTGAAAAGTATGAAAAAAATGGAAAACAGATTTGAACTCATTAATGCCAGACATGACTTGGTAGATTTTAGCAAATTTATTATTAAGGGTATTTATTCACAAAATAGAGCTGGAAAGAATAAAATTATTGCTCTACTGGATAAAAAGAAAGTCGAGATAGATGAGAAAGTAAGAGAAGGTGTAGAAGTACAAAGACATTATGGGTGGTATCCTTTCCCAATAAATACAGAATACACTTATTATATTAATTTACCAGAGGATATAAATATATATACGAAGCTAAGAGTAATCGAGAAAACTGAAGAAGGGTATAGAAATATATATACAATTCTTGTCGAAAATCTTTTGAAATCCAGAAAGAATTTAGTTTACTCTATTGACGGAGTAGAGAAAAAGAAAAATGAAGTAGAAATATCAGGATGGGTTATTAGTGATAGTAAAGTTAGGATAAAAATACATGATATAGACAAGAAAAATATAGATTTTGAGATAACATATGGATATCGTAGAGATGTTGTTGAAGCTTTTCCAGAAGTAGAGCCGGAAAATGTTAAAGGATTTAAGATTGTATTTAAAAAGCCGAAGGGTAAAAAAGTGAGGCTGTGTTTTGATAACGGTCAAAACAGAGAGATTCAGACAATTTTAATTTCTCCTTCTAAGGTGAGAAAGGCAAGTATAAAGATTGAACTGAATTTAAAGAAAGGGATTGCTTATTATAAAAGATATGGAGTTAGGCGTACGATTGACAGAGTAAATGAAAAGTTATTTGAGCAGAATACGGTAAGTTATGAAAGATGGCTTTCTAAACATTCACCAGATAGAAAGGAATTAGATAGGCAAAGAAGAAGAAAATTTGAATGGGAGCCTAAAATAAGTATCGTAATTCCTTTATATAAGACTCCTAAAAAATATTTGCATGCCCTGGTTGAGTCGATTAGAAATCAAACCTATACAAATTGGGAATTATGTTTATCTGATGGAAGTGGAAAGAATTCTCCAATAAAAAAATATCTTAAAGAAATAGAACAGGCCGATAGCAGAATAAAAGTAGTATATAACGAAGAACAATTACAGATTTCAGATAATACAAATAAGGCGATAGAGATTGCCTCTGGAGACTTTATAGGTTTTGCTGACCATGATGATTTGCTGACGTTGGATGCGTTATATGAGTGTGTAAGAGTTTTGAATCGGTATCCAAAAGTTCAGGCGATTTATAGTGATGAAGATAAAGTAACGATGGATGGAAGAAAGCATTTTCAGCCACATTTTAAGCCTGATTTTAATATGGATTTACTTAATTCAACAAATTATTTTTGCCATTTTTTTATGGTAGATAAAGCAGTTGTGGATAAAATAGGAATGCTTAATTCTGAATTTGATGGTTCGCAGGATTACGATTTTGTTTTAAGATGTTCTGAGGTTGTAAAGTATATCTATCATATTCCTAAAATATTATATCATTGGAGAGCACATGAGGATTCCACAGCAGAAAATCCAGAAAGTAAGATGTATGCTTTTGAGGCAGGGGCTCGTGCAATTCAGGCACATTATGATAGAATTGGATGGAAAAATACAAAAGTAACTCAAACGCAATGTTTAGGAGTATATCGTACCCATTACGAATTAGAGGAAACACCGATGGTTTCTATTATTATTCCTAATAAAGATCATATTGATGATTTAAGGCTTTGTCTCAATTCAGTTGAAAAATGTAGTTACCAGAATTATGAGATTATAATTGTTGAGAATAACAGTGTTGAAAAAGAGACCTTTCAGTTCTATGAAAGTATAGAAAAAAATAACGAAAAGATTCAAGTAATATATTGGGAAGGAAAGTTTAACTATTCATTAATTAATAATTTTGGAGTAAAACATGCAAAAGGAAGTTATCTATTGTTTTTAAATAATGATACGGAGATGATCAACGAAGATTGTATAGAAGAAATGTTAGGCTTTTGTATGAGAGAGGACGTTGGCGCTGTTGGCGCTAGGCTATATTATTCAGACGGATCAATTCAGCATGCAGGTGTTATCGTGGGAATGGGTGGCATAGCAGGACATATCTTCTTAAATACTCCTGGGGATCAAGTTGGTTATTTTGCCAGGATTATAACACAGCAGGATTATAGTGCTGTTACAGCAGCGTGTATTATGGTAAAAAGAGAAGCATTTGAAAAAGTTGAAGGTTTTGATGAGAATTTAGTAGTTGCGTTTAATGATGTAGATTTGTGTTTAAAAATTGGGCAATTGGGAAAGAGAATTGTTTATAATCCATTTGCTGAGTTATATCATCATGAATCAAAGTCGAGAGGTGAGGATAATACTACAGATAAAATTGTCAGATTTAACAGAGAAACCGGATATTTTGAAGAAAAGTGGAAAAAGATATTGACAACTGGTGATCCTTATTTTAATAAAAATTTTGCGATAGACCAGGTAGATTGTAGCTTATGTTAAAAGATGGGAACGATATATGAAAAGTGGCGAGAATTCGTCATTATTGGAAAAAGCATTGAAGAAATGTGGAGGTTAATATCGAGTGGCATTATCTTTGATTGGAAGGGGTGATAAAAATATGAAATGGTTAGAAAAAAAGTGGCACTTACCAAGATTAGAAGTGAAGGAAGGAGAAATTAGTAAAATATCTGGCATTAAAAATGAAGGGCAACAGTGGATATTTGAAAATGATGATCCGCAAATTCATGTAAAGTTTGAAAAACCGATTTATGCTATTAGAATTATGTGTGAAATGAGGGTAGATCGATTTAAAGAATGGAGAGCAGACTTATATTATAGACGAGATAATGAAGATTATTCGGAAGAAAATTGTTGTAAATTAGCGATAATTTCGGGAGAAAAGAAGACATGGGAAATTAGATTTGATTTTCCTGTATTTCATGTCCGATTTGATCCTATTGATTTCCCGTGCAGCGGTAGCGTAGATGGTATATTGATTCAAGCTATTGGAGAGCGTGATTATATAGTAGAATTATTAGAAGATGATTCCAATCAGAAAAAGAATCAAAGGATAATTGTACTAACACACGAAATGTCCATGACAGGTGCACCACTTTTAGCATATCATATCGCCAGAGGAATGAAGAAAAGAGGCGTGCATGTAGTTACGCTGACGCGGCAGAGTGGAGATGGATTTTTAGAGAATAAATACCGGGAAAATGAAATACCGGTAATTAATATTACAAAGTATGAACAAAATGAAATTGGATATATTGATACGTTATATAATCATACTTTACAAGAAGAATATACTATGTTTACTGAGGATGTGATCCATGCTTTAGGAGAAAAGGGATATAAAGTAGTAATTGCCAATACGATTGTTTCAGGAGAATATGTTGCTTTATTTAAGAAATATGGATTTCGTATTATATCATTAATCCATGAGATGAAAACAGTTATTAAGTTTTATGGCGGGATGGGACCTGGAGATAATATTGCGAAATATTCTGATCTGATTGTTTTTCCTAATAAATATGTAAAGCAAGATTTTGAAGAATTGTTTCCACAAATATCAGGAAAATGTATAGTACAGGCGCAGGGTGTCTATATGGAAGACAATAAAATGGGAGAATCCCAAAGCCTGAAGGAAATGGGAATAGGAAAAGAAGATTACATGATAATGAGTTCAGGAACTTGTGAGTTAAGAAAAGGTATTGATATGTTTGTAAATGCAGCAATGATCCTGAATGGTTCTAAAAAAGTGAAGAATATTCATTATGTATGGACTGGAAACTTTAACAACGAAGAACTTAAATGGTGGCTTATAGGCCAAACTGAAAAGTGTGGAGTAGAGAAATTTATTCATATTATTCCATTTATAAAAGATTCTGAAGAATATGGCGCTCTACTAAAAAGGGCTGATGTTTTCTGGGCATTATCAAGGGAAGATCCTTTCCCTTCAACGGTGTTGGAGGCAATGAAAAGTTCTATTCCAGTAATTGGGTTTAAAGGAAGTGGAGGAATAGATACCATGCTCTCAGAAAAAAGAGGATTTTTGGTTGAAGGATTTAATTTAGCAAAAGTTGCTGAAATCACAGCGTCTATTATCCAGTCAGAGATAAATTGTGAAATAATGCTTAAAGATGCTAAAAAGTATGTTGATGCAATGGATTTTAGAATATATACAAAATTCCTTTTTGAATGTGCATTTACGGATAAGTGGATAGATATAGAAAAAGATAAATATAATTTAAATGATAGAGTCCATTATTTTAAACGGCAATTAAGAGAGCAAAGACAAAAGGACAAGGAATATTTGCTTGATTTTGCTATTAAGAGAAAAAAAATTTTTTATTTAAACAGAAAAATTAATATTAATCAAGAAGTTATTTTGTTTGATACAGCAGAAGGATCAGATAATATTGGTGATAATATTATTATGGACTATTGTGAAAAGGTTTGCAGGAAAGTATTACCTAAAACAAGTTTTCATCACATACCGACACATATATATGACCCTAGAGCAGAAAAAATAAAGGATTATATTAAAATTTTATGCGGAACTAATTTAATATATACACAAATGGAAAATTCTAGGCAATGGTCTATGCCACAAGATATTAGTAATTATAGAAATATATGTTTGTTAGGAGTTGGTATGCAGCAAATAGGAATAGAGCTGCCCATGAGTGAGTATTCTAAAAAATTATTAAAGTTTATGCTTTCAACAGAATATCTTCATTCTGTGAGAGACGAGGAAACAAAAAAGCGCCTTACAGAAATAGGAATTAAAAATGTAATTAATACTGGATGTCCTTCTACGTGGGGATTGTCGAAAGAACATTGCGCAAAAATACCTCAAAACAAAGCCGGAACTGTATTAGCAACAATTACAGATTATATGAGAGATCCTGAAAAAGATAGGTTGCTTATTAAAACTTTGGAAAAGAATTATGAAAAAGTTTATATTTGGATACAGGGACAAGAAGATTATAAGTATCTGCAGATGTTAGTCGATGTAAAAGCGTATAATCTGATTCCGCCATCTCTTAAAGAATTAGATCATCTATTGCAAAGTAGTGATTTGGATTACGTTGGAACAAGATTGCATGCAGGAATTAGAAGTTTAAATTACGGACATAGAACAGTAATTATTGGTGTGGATAATAGAGCAAGGGCTATGGCAAAAGATATTAATCTTCCGGTAATAGAAAGGGAGGAGCTAGAATCTGAACTCGAAAAATGGATATGTAGTGAACAGAAAATATGTATATATCTTCCGGAGGGAAATATATTACGATGGAAAAAACAATTTATACGATAGTAACATAAATATTGAAATATAAATGGTTAATTCATGGTAAGAAAATAGGGAGAGGATATTTCTCTTTGTTTTCTTACTATTTTACATATGTAAAAAGGTTAGTACTATTGCGAGATATGTTTGATGGATGGTATAATACATTATGTGTATTGGAATGGAAGGATTATATATAGGTAGTATATTTATGCAAGTTAAGGAACGGTCACTTTATGTTATCAGGAAGTCAATAAAAATTAATTTATTTTTAGAAAGATAAAAAGGGGTATATATATGTTAAAGAAAATAAAAAAAATAAGTTTATTTGTATCCTTGTTTATTTTAATGAGCTTTGATGTTTATGCAGAAGATTATGCAGAAGAGAACTCAAATGGAACGACTTTGGAAACGGAGGATATTTCTAATGATAGCGATAGTACAACAGAAGCTGTTGTTCAAGAGGGCGTTCAGAGAGAAGGACTTGAAGAAAATTCAGAATCTGTAGAAAATAGCGAAGAGGATAGCGGGCAGGAAGAAATTACTGTGTTAGATATGGATGACTTGGATGAAGATATTCTGCTGGTAGAGAAAAAAAGTAATAGTGAATATAAAATTACACTTTTAGGTAAGGCTGTTCCAGAGAATACAGAAAAAGTGAAGATTCCAATTTGGAGTAAGATAAACGAGCAGGATGATATTGTATGGTATGAAGCACAGAAGCAAAGAGATGGTTCATATGTTGTTAATTTTAATTTATCAGCGCATAAAGGAACAGGTCTTTATGCTATTCATGCTTATGCAGTTATGAAGAATGGACAGCATATTTTTTTAGATGGGATAACATTTCCTATTGATACCCCAATAATTGGGAATATGGAGATAACAGATTATAATATCGATAAGGGTACATTCCGAGTTATGTTGACAGGAATAAATCATGAGGAAATGATAAAAAAAGTGGAGGTTCCAATCTGGAGTGAAACGGGTGGACAGGATGATATAATATGGTATACAGCAAAGAGGAATACGGAAGGGGAATATTATGTAGATATAGATATCAAAAATCATAAATATTCCATGGGAGTTTATAATATTCATACGTATATTACTGATGTGACAAATTTCCGTTCTTTTAAAGGGGCAATTAGATATGAGATAAATCCTGTAAGAGGAGAGCTGACAATAACAAAAAGTAGTGAAAAAGAATATGTGATTGAACTTAATGGAATAAAAATACCCGGTGGTGCCAAACAGATCCAATTTCCAACATGGAGTGCAGTAAATGGTCAGGATGATATCCGATGGTATAATGCATCGAGAGGCGATGGTGATATATACCATTATAAAATGTCCATTGAAAATCATAAAGGACTTGGACAATTTTCTGTACATGCATATGCGAAGATGCCAAATGATTCCATGGTATTTATAGGAGCTACTAGCTTTAAGACAGAGGAACCTTCACTGGGAAAAATAGAAGCCACGATTACAGATAAGGCAAATGGGCAGTTTCAGATTAAGATATCAGATATCGAGAATGCTGGGTTAATCCGCCAGATTCAAGTTCCAATATGGGTCGAGAGTGGACAGGGTGATATTGTATGGTATACAGCAACTAGGGAGAAATCTGGTAATTATACTGTTAATACAAGCATAGCGCGGCATAAATATAATTGCGGTAAGTATAATATACATGTATATTTGACAGATATTAGTGGTGCTCGTCGATTTGTTTCTGCAATAACCTGTAACATGCTTCCGGAGTTTCAGTCCTTTGAAGTGAAAGATATTAACGGTGAAGAAGCAATATATCGAATCACCATATCAGGTCTGGTAGTTCCTTCGGGAGAAAAAGAAATAATGTTTCCTGTATGGGGAGAAGAAGGAGGACAGAACGATATAAGATGGTATACGGCTAAAAGAGAGTCTAAGGGTACATACATATGTGATGTGAAAATTGCCAATCATAAGGAGTTGGGAAAATATAATGTCCATGGTTACTGTAAGACACGTGAAAATAGGTTAGCATTTTTAGGAGCTACTGAGTTTGAAGTAACAAAAAAACCGATGATGGCTCAGATTAAGGCAAGCAACATTGATGGAACGAAGGGTACATTCCGAGTGACGGCGACAGGAATTGCAGCAGTTTCGGGCGTAGAGAAGGTTCAGATCCCTGTTTGGTGTTTGGATGATCAAAGCGATATTGTATGGTATGATGCGGTGAAGACTGGAGAAGGAATATATACGGTAAATGTAGATGTATCAAAGCATGCTTATCATTTTGGAAATTATAGGAGCCACGTATATGTAACATCAAGGAATGGAATTCGGACATTTGTTGGCGGAACAGCTACAAAGATAGAAGCTGTTAATTATGTATATAGTACCTCATTAAGTGCAACAAGACAGGAGATAGGAATTATTGGTGTAACAGCACAGCGGGTTCAATTTCCAACATGGAGCGATGAAAACGGTCAGGATGATACAATATGGTATGAAGGAACTAACAAAGGTAATGGAAAATGGAGTGCAATCGTCGATAGTAAGGAGCATAAGCATTCAGGAAAGTTCGTTACCCATGTATATGCTGATGGAAAATATGTAAATTCTATTTCATATCAGTTAAAGAAAAATAATATAGAGGTAGCGAATGTGATACGAAACGCAGGAATGCCAGTCGGAAAGACTTTGTATGTATGGGGTGGAGGATGGAATGCTGCCGATACTGCTGCTGGTGAGACAGCAACACATATTGGCATATGGCCGGAATGGGAATCTTATTTCAATCAAAACAGACAGGGATATTCTTATCAGGCAGGTAAAACAGCATGGGAACGTGGAGAGCGACATTGGCGTTTCAAGGGGTTGGACTGTTCTGGATATTTAGGATGGATTATTTACAATTCAGTCCAGGAAGGAAGAAATGCATCAGGATATGTAGTCTCTGCTTCAAACTTGGCAGCTTCATTGACGCAATATGGATATGGGACGGCAACACCATGCTCACCTAATAGTGTATTTAGACCGGGAGATATTGTTAGTATTTCCGGACATTGTTTCCTTTGCTTGGGACAATGTAGTGATGGAAGTGTGTTGATTTTGCACAGCACACCTAATGGAGGAGTTCAGGTAAGCGGAACGGTAAATGGCAATGGTTCTTCACAGGCATCTCGTTTGGCTCAGTCTTTTATGCAGCAGCATTATCCTCAGTGGTGGGCAAGTTTTGGAAGCGAAGGAAAGCAGCGTGTGAGTGCATCGAGATACTTGAATGGTACGAAATTTTCATGGTCTATGAATAACTTGGTTGGAGATTCAGAAAACATACGGATGAAAAGTGCAAATGAGGTAATAAATTATTTAAGCGGTAACAATTGAAATTAGGTATGCGCTAACTGTATTTCCTGAATTTTCGGAAACATATTTATATGGCGGTAGTTATCCATGTCGTTTATAACTGCCGTTTTCGTAGACGGCAGTTTATCTATGAGGACAATATTTTAACCTATGTATACTAAGGCAAGGGGGACGTAGCACACTACATCTCTCTTTGAGATACGATATCTTATGTTTATCTGAGGCTGTCCTTTATGTTAAACTACTTCAGTATTTACTTGTTTATACTGAATTTCGATATTATTATTCAGTTGTTGCTTTATTACCTTTGATATTGATGATGCCGGTTTTTGCATCAGCCCTTTTTCAGTCATATCATCACCTACTTTCTATAAGTGCTGTTCATACGGTGGTAACAAAATAGAACGGGTAATATGGAGAATCAAATAGATATCATGAGCCATCTCTGGGAATACGGAAGGTATTCTTAGAGGTGGCTTTGCTGCTGTTCAATGGAAACTGATTGTGAAATGCAAAGAGATAGGGTATAATATGGAAAACGGCATTGTAACGGAGGGATGATGATGAAGAAACCATTACCGATAGGTGTTGATAATTTTGAAAAACTAATAAAAGACGGTTATTGCTATATAGATAAGACTATGTTTATCAAGGAACTGCTGGATTTAAAAGGAGAAGTAAATCTATATATTCGTCCAAGAAGATTTGGTAAGACATTGAACTTGAGTATGCTTCGATACTTTTTTGAAGATACAGGGGAGACGAAGAAAAATGAGGAGAATAGATTGCTTTTCCAAGGCTTAAGGATTATGGAACAGGGTGAAGAATATACGAAACATATGGGAAATTATCCGGTTATTAACCTGACACTGAAATCAGCGAAGCAGCCTAGTTTTGAATCTGCATATAGTAAGCTTAGAAAAGCAATCGCAGACGAATTTCAGAGACATCAATATATACTGGCAAGTGAAAAAATAACTGAAGAAGATAAGAAGCTGTTCCGGAAGATTTCTGACCGGAAGGCGGAATATGATGATTATTCAGGGGCGTTGGAGTTTTTGAGTAAATGTCTTTTTCAGGCGACGGAGAAAAAGACGGTCATTTTGATAGACGAGTATGACGTGCCGCTGGAAAACTCTTATTTTCGAGGGTTTTATGAGGAGATGGTAGATTTCATCCGGTCATTATTTGAATCTGCGTTAAAGACGAATGATTATCTGCAGTTTTCCATTATTACAGGTTGTCTGAGGATTTCAAAGGAGAGTATATTTACCGGTCTGAATCATCTGAATATTATATCGGTGCTTGATAAAAAATACAGTGAGCATTTTGGCTTTACGGAACAGGAAGTTCTTCGGATGATGTCTTATTATGAAGTAGAAAGCCGTTTCCCGACAATGAAGGAATGGTATGACGGGTATTTGTTTGGCGGCACAGAGGTTTATAATCCATGGAGTGTAATTAAGTTTATGTATGATTTATATGCGGATGTCAATGCTTTCCCACGCCCATATTGGATTAACACCAGTTCTAATGACATTATAAAGGATTTGATAGCCAGAGCAGACAGGGAAACAAAAATACAGATTGAAATACTTTTAGGCGGTGGAACGTTAGATATTCAGGTTCATGAAGAAGTTACCTACGGGGATATGAACAGTAATGGGGAGAACCTGTGGAATTTCCTTTATTTTACAGGATATCTTACAAAAGAGAGTGATTATTTTAAAGGGAAGTATATATTTTTGAAGGTTCGTATTCCCAATATAGAAGTCATGACCATCTATGAGAACACAATCATAAATTGGCTGAAAGATATGATAAAGAAAGAGGATTTTCATGATTTGTACCGTGCAATGGAGGAGGGAAATGCCCAGAGGATGACGGATATATTAAATGGCCAGCTTTTCCGGACGATTAGTTTTTATGACAGTGCAGAAAACTTCTATCATGGTTTTTTAACAGGAATATTGAGTCAGAGTGAGAATTATCTGGTGAAATCGAATCGTGAATCGGGGAATGGGCGTTCTGACATTATGGTGAAAAGTCCTTCGCTGCGGGGAAGGTCGTTTATTGTGGAAGTCAAGGTTTCGGATTCGATAGATGATTTGGAAAAGGATGCCGAAAAGGCAGTGCAGCAGATTTATGAGAAAAGGTATATGGAAGAATTGAGCACAGAAGGGTATCGGAAGATTGACTGCTATGGGATAGCGTTCTATCGGAAGGATTGTGAGGTTCGGTTTGGGGAAGGGCAGAAGTAGAGTCTGGGAGTGTAAAGTCCATGATAATTCAATGGACCTTACACTCTATCAGTACATCAGCCTCTCCAACTCCGCAAAATATTCTTCTCCCATTTTATACAACCCACTACTGTAACATGCATGAGCCAACTGATGAAGTCCGTTTATTAGGGTAGGAGTATACTCTGCTTCATTCAAACTTACTAACCTTCTCGCCGCAGAAACACTTTTTTTCAGACACAATATCTGTTGTCTGCCACTTCCCTTCTCAGACTGGGAAATTGACATATTATAATACGTCACATAAATATAATAATAATACTTTTCAAGCGCTTCGTCAGGATACGCATCATTATATTTTAATGCCTTTCTATATAGCAAAATTGCCTCATCATACTCACCAAATTTAAAATTAACAATTCCAAGGCAGTTTAATATTCCAATAATCTCCCGAACATAATGTGGAGAGGCTTTTAAATCAAAACTATCTAATATACACAAAGCTTCTTTATACAGTTTTTCTGCTTGATAAATATATTCCAATTGCATCTGTACGTCTGCAAATTTCCGTAAATCCAGGGCTAAATTCTCTAAATATATCTGCGGATTTTTTTCTGCAAAATACCTGTCGATAGAAATGATTCTTTCCCATCTTGGAATATGGTCTTCGTCAGTTTCATCTATTGAGGCTAGCATTTTTAGTGTCATTCGTACATTATGCAAATAAATATCAGGATGCTCAACGGATAACTCCTCAAAGATTTTCAGCGCTGCTTCAAATAGTTCTTTTGCTTTTTTGAATTTTTTATCCGTATAATTTGCATTTGCATAATTGTATAAAATTTTGGCATGCTGCGCTATATTTGCCGGTTTGTTTAATTCAACTAATTCATTTGACAGGCGAAGAAGCTTTCTATATATTTTATATGAAGTTTTAAAAGAATTCATATATTGGTAGATTGTCGCCAGCATCGTATAACCTAATACCAGAACAGGCAGGAAAGTAATTCGGTTTCGATGAAGGGATTTTTCGCATAATTTAACTGCGTTTTCGCAGTACGGCAAAGCCTCAATTAATCTGTTGGAGATAACAAGAATTCCGGACAGATTTATTAATACTTCAGCCATTTGCATGGGAAAACTATTCGGGTCTGCCTCTAAAAAACGTGCGTAAATGTCGATGGCTTCTATACAGGACTGCTCTGCCGAGGTATAATCCTGAAGATGTTTGCAGTTGGCGGCCTTGTTTAAAAGTGTGGTCGCCACAAAAGGCAAATATACTTTTGCATTCGACTGAGCAAGATTTCTTCGGATATCCAGTGCCTCATCAAGTAGTATTTTTGCAGACTCATAATCTCCCGTAGTTTGTTGTGCGACCCCATAATTATTCAATGTTGTTGCCAAATCGGGCAGATATACTGGGTTTGTTTTAAGCAGCTTTTTTCTGATTTTAAGAGCTTCTTCATATAATTGTTTTGCCCTGTTAAATTCACCCATTTCATTTAACATGATTGCCTCATTACACAAAACCATTGCCACATTCGGCAAATATGTCTGCGGGCTTTCTTCTGCATATTCACGAAAAATGCCCAGAGCTTTTTCAAAATATCCTTTTGCATTCTCATAATCCTGTAACTTTTGCAGAACAAGAGACAAATCGTTATATAAATGTGCAAGTAGAGGCGTGGGTGGGGTACTATTTGAATCATCCGCTATCAAATGAATTGTATATTCATAGAGTTTTTTTGCGGTAAAACAATCATTGGTATCTACAAGTATGTTGGCATATTCTGTGACTATCATCAACAGCCCTGGAGTCAAGTCATGTATGTTGGAGTGAGTAATAGACTGTAGGTTTGTGCGAAGTATTCTTATGGCCTGCTGAAAATCGTTTTTAGCAGCATACATTTTACCGAGGCCGGATATTGATTGTATGTATATATCCGTGGAGGGCTTCTCTTTGCTGTTTAAAACAAGTTCAAAATATTTAATTGCCAGATCAAAATAGGATGAGTCTTCAAAAAGCTTTCCCAGAACAAATTCAGGATTCTGGGGAATAAGATTTCCAAAATCATTATATCTTTGGGTAATGGCATCGGCTTGGATTGGAAGGTTTTCAAGCTCATATAGTTTGCGTATCAGTTGATTTGTATCGCCCCCAAAGTACGAGCAGGCATGGCCGTCAAGCATTTGGTATGCGTTGGCGGTTATAGATACATCGTCCATATTGGAATGCTGCCAGTAAATGCAGTGTGCAAGGCGCTTGTTTAAAAGTCTGGCATTATGAAAGTATTCGGCTACATCCCACAAATCTGAACAGCTATACCCAAGAAACAAAACCGTCCTGGATTCATCGGCACAGAATATTTTATCCAATACAGTCATAGTCTTTGTCCAATATTCTGTTTTGGTAATCTGTTCTACCGTTGTACCCAAATAATCTGGCCGGCTTTTACAGCCGTGGAGTTTGATTAGTTTTCCTGTAATATCCATATCTTTGAGCGCATCCAGCGGCTCTATATAAGGGATGACGACTCTGCTGTCTCCATTATTCCAGCCCAGGGCTTGTTCAATACAGGTATCAAAATTAGTGGTCACTATTGAAAGTACTTTTTTGTTCTCCAGTAATTGCGCCATCAGGCGGTGATTTATATTTTCGTTCCCATCAAACAATTTGGCAAATATCTCAATAAAGCTCTGTGAAGAATTTTTGAAGGTAAGATTGGTCTTGAGGGATTCAATTATAGCTTCAAAAGGTATTGGGAGTCGAAAATTTCCGTCTGTGTCTGTCAGGTATGCGGTTATATCGTCTTGCTCTGCGGATAGAAAACGAAGCAGGTATTGAATCATGGGATGGACTGTCATGATACCGGAATTAAATGAGACTCCTGCACCGCAGAATATGATGAGGCTGTTGGCTTCAAGACTGTTTAAAAGAAAGGGAATTATGTCATTTTTCATTTGTAAACACCACTCCTTCAGTGAACTTTTGATGATTTTGAAATCGACTTTTCAGAGTAGAATTAAATAGCAAAAGGTGCATTTTCAGGTATGGTCTGTGCTTCCTCCAGAGTGATATAAGTTGACTGCTATTCTTTGATTCTATCAATTTCTGTTAGATTGATTTCAGAAGAAGTTAAAATAACTTTTAGAGTATTGTATCTTACTTTCATAGCTTTATATACTTCCGAATCTTTATCAGCTAATAGCATATAGCTTTGCAGTTGAACAAACTCCTCAATGTTTTTTGCATCAGCTCTTTTTCAGTCATATCCTTACCTATTTTCTATAAGCGCTGTTTATATGGTACTTTCATTATATCAATCGGTGGATGAGGTGTAAAGACATAAAATATTATCACTGAACTTGGGCTGCATACACATCATTAGGAATAGATTAGCTAACAGAGCGTTTTTCATAGCTTCATCACGTGCAAAGTTAGAAAATTTAAGTATTTTCTTGGGCTTATCAGATGTGAGAGAGTGAAAAGTGGAAATGAAGGTTGGAGGTTTCACGAGAATTCTTATAAATTTAATGAAGAAGAAATATTTCCAAGCTTTATTTTTCAGATGAAAGATTGTGAATGTGTTT
>ERZ808041.803-NODE-803-length-17756-cov-5.212682_pt1 | contig 17756 bp, 16 predicted proteins | sample MGYA00380192_ERZ808041 | MGnify/ENA primary metagenome ERZ808041 (study PRJEB31490, sample SAMN06133412) | mouse gut metagenome | isolation source: Z1_1 | host: mice | place: China: Chengdu | collected 2015-05 ... | reverse complement strand
GATTAGCGAGGTCCTGTCGAGCTTAGCAGCGCGATGCATTTCACAGAGCGGGAGTGTGCTCCGCAGACTTTATCTTCTCCCGCAGCTCCAAACCACGACAATCTTCCCCCGGGACGAAAGACTCATATACACACCCCACCCCCGTCCGCCGGCCGTACCGGCGGCGTCCTCACCTGCTTAACTAAATCTCCGGTGGCCGGATTGTCTATCAGATGTCCGTCCCCGTCAAAGCGGGAGCCGTGGCAGGGACAATCCCACGAATGTTCCGTCTTATTCCATTTAAGTGCGCATCCCATATGGGGACAGCGTGGAGTTGAGATAGTCAGAAGATTCACTGCGGCTCCCAGGGCATTGACCGCTAACTGTGGCCTGAGTATGCTTCTCGAAGGTGAATATACTGCGGCATACGGATTTTCTTCTCCCCTCACCAGGCCGGCAAGCAGCATGGCACTGACCATGGAGGAGGTCATGCCCCATTTGTTAAAGCCTGTTGCCACATAGAGATTTGGCGTGCTTTTAGAGTAATTGCCGATATAGGGAACGCTGTCCAGAGTCATGCAGTCCTGGGTGGCCCAGCGGCAGCGCTGGGCCGCTTTGGGATAGTACTGAGCCGCAAACCGGTTCAGCTCCTGCCAGTTGCCTCCCGTTTTTCCGGTGCGGTGCCCTCCGCCCCCGAGCAGCAGCAGGCCGTTATAATTGCGAAAGGACATTCCGTCCTGTGCCTGGTCGACATACATGCCGTTCAAATCCGGTGCATTTTCAAGTGCAGTCACATAGGAACGGTGCTGATACATTTTTAAGAAATAACTGCCGTGCTTATTAATAAAGGGGAAATGCGTTGCCACAATTATTTTTTCCGCCCGGATAATCCCTGTATCCGTGCGCGCCTCACATCCTGCCAGTTCCCTGACCCTGGTGTGTTCGTAAATATTCAAATCCCAGGCGATTGCGCGTACGAATTTGAGGGGATGGAACTGAGCCTGATCCGGAAATCTGACTGCTCCGGCTGTGGGGAAAGGAAGCGGGAGTTCCTCTGCCAAGTCTGCCGGAAAATTCAGTTTTTGCAGTGCATCCAGTTCGTCGAGAAGCTCCTGTTTTGAATCACGGGAATACACATAGGCGTCTTTTTTCTCAAAATCACAATCGATTCCCTCACAAAGCTGCACGTATTTTTCCAGCGCTTCCTGATTACTGTGAAGGTACAGCGCTGCTTTTTCAGTTCCGAACTGCCTGATGAGCTTATGATATATCAGCCCATGCTGGGAGGTGATTTTCGCGGTGGTATTTTTTGTAATTCCGCTGCAGACAGTATCCGCTTCGGCCAGCACATAATCAACACCGGCCTGTCCCAGCATATAGGCGCAAAGTACACCGGCCAGACCGCCGCCTATGATCAGGACTTCTGTTTTTATATCTCTTTTTAAAGTGTCAAATTTTAATGGAGTGGTGGTGTCGCTCCATACCGATATTGGTTCTTCGCAAGTATTCTTTTTCATATTGTACCGGCCTTCCTGAAAATTGATTGAAATAAAGGATTGAAATAAAGTTTATTATATCCATTTATTCCAATGCAATTCCGGAAAGGACCTTTTACCGGTTTTCTAAAGACGGAGCCGTTGTGTCAAAGGACAGTTTTACGTAATTCCAGAAGGCTTTTGCCCCGGCGGATAGGAGCCGGTTGCGCCCGCATATCATATAGAGATGGGACGTCGGTTCAGGTTCAGTGATTTTCAGATAGGCCAGGCGCCGGTCGTCCGTATACAGCTTGACTGATTCCGGGCAGATGGCTACTCCTGTATTTTGTGCGATTAGAGGGATAATCCCGGCAAGCTGGTTGTACAGGGCGAAAATCTGATAGCTTTCGGAGGCCGAACTGAACCAGTTCAGAATCTCACTTTGGAGCGGCTGGCGGGAAGGGATGAACAGCGGTTCCCGGCTCAGCCGTTCCAGGGAGACGCCGGTCTGCCCGGCCAGAGGATGCTGTCTGCTGACGATTGCAATCCATGTTTCTGTTTTCAAAAACACGGTTTCAAAATTCTGCTCATCTAGAGGGGCCCGTATGATGCCGATATCAGTGATTCCCTCTTTAATGCGCCGGCAGACGTCATTGCTGTTGCCGCACCAGATATCATAGCTGATCTGGGGATAGAAAGTCTTAAAATCGGGCAGAATGGCCGGAAGTACGCTGGCGCTGCATGTCTCGGTGACGCCTAGCAGCAGAGTTCCCTTTACGGTCTGCTGTTTCATTTCCTCCAATTGCTGCGCGGTGTGTTCCGCCAGATTCAGGATATGCTCCGCCTGCTGCGCCAGATATTTTCCTTCTTCGGTCAGTTGGATCCTGCGCTTCCCGCGGACGAAAAGCTGCACCCCAAGCTCTTCCTCCAGAAGGCTTAGCTGACGGCTCAGCGGCGGCTGGGAGATGTTCAGCTTGCGCGCTGCCTTTGTAATATTAAGTTCCGAAGCAACGGTAAGAAAGTATTTTAACGTTCTAAGTTCCATTTTACGATACCTTTTCTATATGATAATAGCTATATTATATGTATTTTAAATAAATTCGTCAATGTGGTATTATAATAAAAACAATAATTGTTACTGCTTATAGAACTGCGTTTTTTGGCAGGGCTGTGAACAGTAGCCATTAATTATTCTTGATAAGGAAAGGTAAAATGGAAACTGCATTACATTATATTATGTCATATATAGGAGGCTTTTTAGGCGTATATACCATTCTGCTGCGAGGCGGGAACTTTGGCTCGGCACAGACGGGTAATCTGATTTACCTGGCCACAGGATGGTTTGGCGGTAGCTGGCAGGAGATGGTCATCCGAATCATTGCGCTGATTATTTTTATTATCTCCATGATCGCGGCATACCTGCTGCCAAAATATGTAAAAGGAGATATGAGGCGAATCTGTATCTGGGTAGAAATTACAGGCATTGTTCTGGCCGGTTTTCTGCCGGAGGATATGAACAATATATTGGCGCTTTACCCTATTTTTGCAATTACGGCATTCCAGTGGGGCGTTTTTGCCGGAGCCAGGGGATACAGCAGCGCCACCACCTTTTCAACAAACAACCTGAAACAGATGGTTCTGTCCATTGCCGACTATATACAGACGAAGGATGCAAAACAGAAAGAAAAGGCCGGATTTTACGGTATTACACTTATGTCATTTCAAATCGGAGTGCTGGGAGGCTTTTTTGCGGTAAATGAGTGGCAGGTTGCCGGAATATGGTCATGCCTGATTCCGCTGGGTCTTGCTCTTACGCTGGTGGAAGTGGACGTCGCCAGGAAGACTCAGGCGAAGGTTGTCGCACACCGCACCTGCTCCGCTCCGGACAGATGAGACTGAAAATTTAAATATCACAGCAAATTGAGCGGAACTAAAACCGGTAATATTCTTCCGGCCTTAATTCCGCTCAATACATTGGACGCCCAGGCGCCGCCCTCACCTTTATAAATTCTAATGATTCAGTTCCTCAAGCTGTTCCTTCAACTCTTTAAGCGCAGCAGAGAATCTGGTGGAGACGGCTCCCGGGTTGCCTCTGAGCAGGCTCCTGCGGTAGAAATGCCGGAATTTATTTTCAGACAGCAGTTTATGGCGTTTATCCATAATTTCATCAAGCTGACCTGTGAGCAGAGCCAGCTTCTCACGCGTACTTTCGCGGACGGCAGCGATCCGCTCGGAGGTTCCTTCCTTAGCGGCAGCCAGCCGTTCCGCTGTCTCCTCTTTTGCATTGGCTAACAGTTCGGCAGTTCCAAGGAGCGAGTTGACAATCCGCTCTGCCGTCCCCTCTTTGACGGCAGAGACGTGTTCCGCCGCTTCCTCCTTCAGAGCGGAAATACGGGACTGTAAATCTTCCATCTCTTCCTTTAGTTTTGTCATGGCCTCCAGGGACTTGCCGAGAGCCAGAGCCTCTTTGACGGATTCGTACGCGTCGGCCGTAAACAGGATTGTCACGATAAAGACACAGAAGAGGAGTATATTCTGATTAAAGTTCAGCACAACACCTGCCACAGGTTCATGTATAATCTCCGTCATCAGGATGGTAAGAAATCCCCAGGCAATCGAGGAGGAGAGGCAGATGTATCCGTGTACCTGGAATTTCTGGCTGCTGTAATCCCAGTAACGGACTTTGAAAAGCTGCTCCATCACATAGCCTGTCACGTATTCAAGGGCAGTAGCCGCGATTACGCCCGAGATATACACAAGAAACAGATTATTTTTGACAGGCAGGGAAACCCACAGCATCATCACGGCCCCGGAGCCATAAAGCGGCAGCATGGGGAGACGCAGAAACCCCCGGTTTACAAAATGTTTTTGTTTCAATGATACATAAGTTGATTCGAAAATCCAGCCAAAAAAACAATATATATAGAAGAAGGCCAGCCATTGGTACCAGTTGTAAGTATACATAATTTCTCCCTCGGTTTCAGCCCGGTTTGGCGGGCATTTTTACTGGCGCAGATAAATTCTGCGCGTAAAAAATGAAGATTTATGTCATAAGATGACAAAGCAAAGAATTTGTTCTATCATATATAATTTCTGCCATAAATTCAAGGGGGGAACTTCTTAAAATATTCGTTACAGTTCAGCCTTTGGCTAAACCGTAACAAATGATGCACAGAAACGGCAAAAAACAGCGAAAACGCCGCTTGCGAATAAAATTTTTTTACCTGGAAAAACTGTAAGAAAAAGGAACAGGAAAGAAAGGCGGGCTATATTATGGTCAGGGAACTTGAAGAAAATGTAATGATAAATTTTATGAAACGTTTTGCAGAGCATCCGTTTCAGATAACGATGGATGGAAAGGAATTTAACATAGGGGAGGGAGCGCCGGAATTTACAGTGCGCATCAAACATCCGATTCCCCTCACAAATCTTGCATCCAGCACGTCTCTGGCTCTCGGAGAGGCGTACATGGAAGGGAAGCTCGATATCGAAGGAGATCTCTATCACGCGCTGGATCAGTTCCTGGGTCAGATGGGCAAATTTTCCACCGACAGAAAAGGATTGAAAAAATTGCTTTATCCGACGCTGTCGAAGAAAAACCAGAAGACAGAGGTGACGAGCCATTATGACATCGGCAACGATTTCTATAAATTGTGGCTGGATGAGACGATGAGTTATTCCTGCGGATATTTCAGGAATGAAAATGATTCCCTGAGACAGGCTCAGGAGAATAAAGTGGATTATATCCTGAGCAAGCTTTGCCTGAAGGAGGGCATGAGTCTTGTTGATATTGGCTGCGGGTGGGGCTACCTGCTGATCCGGGCGGCAAAGAAATACCGTGTGAAAGGAACCGGGATTACACTCAGCGAAGAGCAGTACCGGGAATTTTCCCGGAGAATCAGGGAGGAAGGCCTGGAGGATCTGCTGACCGTAAAGCTTTTAGACTACCGGGAACTGCCTGAGACCGGCCTGACCTTCGACCGGGCGGTCAGCGTGGGAATGGTGGAACATGTGGGCAGAGGCAATTACCAGCTTTTCACAGACTGCGTGAACAGCGTATTAAAGCCGGGCGGCCTGTTCCTTCTCCACTTTATCAGCGGACTGAAAGAATATCCGGGAGATCCCTGGATAAAAAAATACATTTTTCCGGGCGGTGTTGTACCAAGCCTGCGGGAAATGCTCTACTGCCTGTCTGAGGACAATTTTCACACGCTGGATGTGGAAAATCTGCGCCTTCATTATAATAAAACCCTGCGCTGCTGGGAACAGAATTACCGGGAGCATATCGATGAGGTAAAGGAGATGTTCGATGAAAAGTTTGCCAGGATGTGGGAGCTGTACCTCTGCTCCTGTGCTGCGACATTTCATAACGGGATTATTGATCTGCACCAGATTCTGGTGTCAAAAGGCGTAAATAATGAGCTGTCTATGGTGAGATGGTATTAGGATGTTGGAGATTTAACTGAGGCCCGGAGGACGCGTCCGGAACGGACCATGTCCGGTTTGGTGAGGAAGCTGGCGGAGTCTTCCCCTCCGCCCCACACCGCGGCAATCTTCCCCCGGGACGAAAGACTCATAAAACCATCCCACCATCCCGTCCGCCGTCCGTACCGGCGTCGTCCTCACCTTCTTATCCCCCATTCCCCGATATAAATCTGCTTTTACTTGCCACAGTCCGATTTGTCATGTAGAATGATGTTGGAAATAATTTTAAAGATAAAACGCAGGCCGGCACTGCATTTAATGGAAAAAACGGCTGTGTATAGAAGTAATCAAGGAGATATTTTACAATGAGTATTTTAAACGTAGAAAATTTAAGCCATGGCTTTGGCGACAGGGCTATTTTTCAGAATGTGTCCTTCCGTCTGCTGAAAGGGGAGCATATCGGACTGATCGGTGCTAATGGGGAGGGAAAGTCCACATTCATGAACATTATAACCGGCAAGCTGCAGCCGGATGAGGGGAAAGTGGAGTGGGCGAAACGGGTACGCATCGGTTATCTGGATCAGCACACGGTTCTGGAAAAAGGGATGACAATCCGGGACGTATTAAAGAGTGCATTTGCATTCCTGTTTGAACTGGAGGAGCAGATGAATGCCATCTGCGATCATCTGGGGGATGCACCGGAGGATGAGATGAATGCGATGATGGAAGAACTGGGAACGATCCAGGATCTTCTGATGAACCATGATTTCTATACGATTGATGCGAAGGTGGAGGAAGTCGGGCGCGCCCTGGGCCTTGCTGACATTGGACTTGACAAGGATGTCACGGATCTGAGCGGAGGCCAGAGAACCAAGGTTCTGTTAGGAAAGCTCCTTCTTGAGAAGCCGGATATCCTGCTTTTGGATGAGCCTACCAACTATCTGGACGTGCAGCATATTGAATGGCTGAAACGCTACCTCCAGGAGTATGAGAACGCGTTTATTCTGATTTCCCATGACATTCCGTTCTTAAACAGTGTAATCAATATTATTTACCATATGGAGAATCAGCGCCTCGACCGGTATGTCGGGGATTATGACAAATTCCAGGAAGTATATGAGGTGAAAAAATCCCAGCTGGAGGCTGCCTACAAGAAACAGCAGCAGGAGATTTCCCAGCTTCAGGATTTCGTTGCCAGAAACAAGGCCAGGGTGGCGACCAGAAATATGGCGATGTCGCGCCAGAAAAAGCTGGACAAGATGGACGTGATTGAGCTGGCCAGGGAAAAGCCGAAGCCGGAGTTCCATTTCCAGGAGGCCAGGACAGCCGGAAAGTGTATCTTTGAGACGGAGGGCCTGGTGATTGGATATGATGAACCGCTTTCAAAACCTCTTGATTTATATATGGAGCGAGGGGAGAAGATTGTCCTGACAGGCGCCAACGGAATCGGCAAGACGACACTGTTAAAGAGCATTCTCGGCCTGATACCGTCCTTAGAGGGAAAGGTCACATTGGGGGATTATCTCTGTATCGGATATTTTGAGCAGGAGATGGCCCCGGGAAATACCACGACCTGTATTGAGGAGATTTGGAAGGAGTTTCCCGGATATACCCAGTACCAGGTCCGTTCCGCCCTGGCGAAATGCGGCCTGACTACGAAACATATCGAAAGCCAGGTGAGGGTGCTGAGCGGAGGGGAGCAGGCGAAGGTAAGGTTATGTAAACTGATTAACAGGGAGACAAACCTTCTGCTTCTTGACGAGCCGACGAACCATCTGGATGTGGAGGCTAAAGAAGAGCTGAAACGCGCCCTGACGGAATACAAGGGTAATATTGTTCTGATCTGCCACGAACCGGATTTCTACGAGAATTTTGCGACCAGGGTATGGGACTGCAGTGAGTGGAGCCTGAAAATACAGTAAAGGATGCAGGAGCTTTCCTGTGCTTTGCTGCAAAGGAGAGGAAGGATGAAAAAGAAAATTTGTCCCGTCTGCGACTCGGAGCTTCTGTCCGGTAACTACTGCCGGATTTGTAAGAAAATCGTGTGGGTGCCCAGATATGAGAACCGAAATTTCAACCTGAATGAAAGCAGGCGCAGCAAACCCGCTTTTTATGACGCAGATGAGGCCAGGACACCGAAGGAACCGTCGCCGGTCGTCAAAAAATCACGGCCCGGTCCTCTTTACCAGCCCTCTTCCAAAAAGAATCCCCTCCCCGTGTCGGTAGTCATGACAACCATAGCCGCCGCCTTCTGTCTGTTTGTATGGATATCCGTAAAAATAAACATGACGGGTCAGGGGATTTCAGGGGACATATTTTTCCGGGAGGAGTGGCTTACGCAGGAAGAACTGTGGGAGGACGGGGATATCGGGCAGTATCAGGAGATCGAAATCAGCGAAGAGGAGGCAAAATCAGCCGGGACAGCCTGCAACTGGTATCTGCATTCCGGCCTTACGGCCGAAACTGCCAAAAAAGCAATGGAAGAGTTTTTGGCCGGCTATGAAACACCGGTGGTATCGGAGAAACTACCTCTATGATGATAATTACTTCGTCTGGGTAGAGGCCAATTTAAGAGATGAAAATTATGCAAAGTCCGAATGCGCACCGGAATAAGCCAAAAAGCAGAACCTCCATCGGTGTTACCCGATGGAGGTCTGCTTTTCTTAATTGGGAATGGTAGGTATATATAAAAAAGAAATTGGCTTAAGGGGGGCCGAACGGTGTTGCCCGTTCGGTTGAGTATGAAAAAGTTTAATAACTTTCATGTATTTATTATGCCAGTAAATTATGTTGAAAGTATGGACATTCCATAAAAAAAACCTAAAAATTATTGAAAAAGAATAAACTATTCGGCAATGTTTTGAAATGCGCTGTATCACAGGGATGATTGACCGGCAGCAGTAACCTGTGCTATGACCCGGAAAATGGGAAATTACAGTTGTGAGGGGAAGAAAGGAGAAGAAAAAAGTGGAGGAGAACAGGGAGAAGGAGGTTATGGAAGCGGCAATCCAGGCCGGACATCTGCTTTTGGAAAACGGAGCTGAGATTTCCAGGGTGGAAGAAACGATGGAGCGGATTTTCCGATATTACGGGGTGGAGTCAGGCAGTACCTTTGTGCTGTCAAATGGAATTTTTGCAACAGCAGGGAGCAGTAAGGAATCCTTTTTTGCAAAAGTGGAACATATCCCGGTGAGCGGCACCCACCTGAACCGGGTGGCCGCTGTAAATCAGCTTTCTAGAGAAATTGAGGAGGGACGGTATTCGCCTGCGGAGGCGGCAGAACGCTTAAACGCAATCAGACAGATGCCCGGAAAGACAAAAACGATGCAGATTTTGGCGTCGGGCTGCGGCAGCGCTGCCTTTTGCTATCTGTTTGGCGGAAGCTCGGGAGACAGTGCGGCGGCATTTGCAGCAGGGGTTGCGCTGTATGCCTACATCCTGTATGTGAGCGGCCCTCATTTTTCAAAAATTATCGGAAATATATCAGGAGGCTCCCTGGTTACCATTATTTGCAGCCTGATGTATCTTTCGGGGGCGGGAGAGCATCTGAATTACATGGTAATAGGCTCCATTATGCCATTGGTACCCGGAGTGCCGTTTACAAATGCCATAAGAGATATTGCGGACGGTGACTACATTTCCGGTTCGGTACGGATGCTGGATGCCCTGCTGATTTTCTTTTGTATTGCCATCGGTGTAGGAGTGGGATTCTCCGTCATCCGGTGGGGGACGGGAGGTCTGGTGGGATGGATGGAATAATTCTGGAACTGGTTTTACAAATCTGTGCCGCAATGGTGGGAACCGTCGCCTTTTCCCTGCTCTTTGGAGTGCCGCGTACCTATTATCCGTGGTGCGGTATCATCGGAGGGGCAGGCTGGGCTGTCTATTCACAGATGTCGCCCATGTGGAGTCCCGCATCGGCCGCTTTTACAGCTACAATGGTTGTAATTTTCCTTTCCAGGGCTGCGGCAGTGAGACAGAAGTGTCCGGCCACTATTTTTCTTATATCGGGCATCTTTCCCCTTGTTCCGGGCGCCGGAATCTATTGGACCGTGTATTATCTGATTACGGAGCAGCTCAGACTGGCCGTCTATACCGGATATGAGGCGGTGAAGGTTGCAATTGCAATCGTTTTGGGAATTGTCGTTATATTTGAACTGCCGCAGGGATGGTTCTGGTGGGCGGTGAAGAAATGAATGATAAGTAAAAGATCGGCTATGACGTGAAATGTGAGGGTTATCGCAAAAAAAACGCTCCGACGGACTCGAAGCGGATAATTGCTTAGGGGGGCCGGACGACTTTCGCCGTCCGGTATGAGTATGAAAAAGCTTTATTATTTCAAGCAATACTTGAAACAAAGGCCTGTCATCCTTTCGGATAACATACTTGTATTATAGGGGGTATTTGTGACAGAAGTATGTACCGTACATAAAAAAAGCATAAACATAATAAAAAAATAAAAAACCCTTTGAAAACAGAACGAAATTGTATATAATAGTAATCGGTATAGTCTGCCTGAATGATATGGGGCGCTATTTTTGTTTTTGATGCACGAAATAAGAATGATAAAAGGATAGAATACAGATCAGGAGGAAAAACAAGTATGATGATGTCCAACGACATTGGTATCGATCTTGGCACAGCCAGTATCCTTGTATATATTAAGGGTAAAGGCGTAGTCTTAAAAGAACCGTCGGTCGTAGCCATTGACCGTGATACAAACAAGATTATGGCCATTGGCGAAGAAGCGCGTCTTATGATCGGAAGAACTCCGGGCAACATTGTGGCGGTACGTCCGCTGCGCCAGGGTGTTATCTCCGATTATACAGTGACAGAGAAGATGCTGAAGTATTTTATTAATAAAGCAGTTGGCAAGAAGACGCTCAGAAAACCGAGAATCAGCGTCTGCATCCCAAGCGGTGCCACCGAGGTGGAGAGAAAGGCCGTTGAAGATGCGACTCTGCAGGCGGGAGCCAGAGAGGTTTCCATTATTGAAGAGCCTGTAGCGGCTGCCATTGGAGCCGGGATTGATATTGCCAAGGCATGCGGTAACATGATTGTAGATATCGGAGGAGGTACGGCCGATATTGCGGTTATCTCCCTGGGAGGCACGGTAGTAAGTACATCGATTAAAGTGGCCGGCGATGACTTTGATGAAGCGCTGGTACGTTATATGCGTAAAAAACATAATCTGCTGATTGGTGAGAGAACGGCGGAGGAGATTAAGATTAATATCGGCGCTGCATACAGAAGGCCGGAGGTAATCACGATGGAAGTGCGCGGACGTAACCTGGTGACGGGTCTTCCAAAGACGATTGTGGTTACTTCCGATGAGACGCTGGAAGCGCTGAGAGAGCCTGCGATGCAGATTGTTGATGCCGTCCACAATGTACTTGAAAGAACGCCTCCGGAGCTTGCCGCCGATATCTTCGACCGCGGTATCGTCCTGACGGGGGGAGGTTCCCTCTTAAGCGGACTGGACGCGCTGATTGAAGAGAAGACCGGCATTACCACAATGATTGCAGAAGACCCGCTGACGGCAGTGGCAATCGGCACCGGCAAGTTTATCGAATTTGCCCACGGGGAACTGTCACCAAAGAATTACGACTAATATTTGGGATGAATTACTGTTCACAGCCCTGCCCAAAAGCGCAGTTCTGTGACCAGCAACACGCTTCGCGATGCACAGAAACGGCAAAAAAGCCGTTTCGCGCCGTATAACTCGGGATTTTCGCGCAGAATACGCACGAAAACACCTCGCGGAATACTAACTGTGAACAGTAACTGGGATGAATCTATGGCAGCAGTAAAAGGCTATGTTGAGAAAATTAAATACCGTAATGAAGACAACGGTTATTCGGTTTTAAGCGTTACCGGCGCCGACGACGGGGAAGAATATATTCTGGTCGGCAATTTCTCTTATATTTCGGAAGGGGAACTGGTGGAAGCGGCAGGCCGCATGACCGAACATCCGATTTACGGGGAGCAGCTTGCGGTGGAGAGCTATGAGCTTAAAGAGCCGGAAGACACTGTCTCCATGGAACGATATTTAGGCTCCGGTGCCATCAAAGGCATCGGGGCTGCTTTGGCTACAAGGATAGTGAAAAAATTCAAGACGGATACATTCAGGATTATGGAGGAAGAGCCGGAACGGCTGGCCGAGATCAAAGGAATCAGCGAGAAGATGGCGATGGCAATCGGGGAGCAGGTCGGGGAGAAAAAGGATATGCGCCAGGCGATGATGTTCCTGCAAAATTACGGCATTTCCATGAATCTCTCCGTGAAAATCTACCAGGAATACGGACCGGCCATGTACAATGTGATTAAAACGAATCCGTATAAGCTGGCGGACGATATACCGGGTGTTGGTTTTAAGATGGCCGATGAAATTGCATCAAAAGTCGGAATCTTTACGGATTCTGACTTTCGTATTAAAAGCGGTATTTTGTATACACTTCTACAGGCCTCGGCAAACGGCCATACATATCTGCCGGAGGAAGAACTGGAGGCGCAGGCCTCGGAGCTTCTGAAGGTGGAGCCTGAGGCGATTGAAAAGCACCTGATGGACATGCAGATGGACAAACGTCTTGTCGTCAAGAATCTGGATGCTGCCGGACAGGGAGTAAATGGCGGCGGACTGCCGGTTCCGGATGCTGCCGGAGGGGATGAACCGCTTATCCGGCGGGGCGTCTATGCGGCCCAATACTACTATACAGAACTGAATGCGGCAAAGATGCTCCATGATTTAAATATCACCGGTTCAGAGCCGGAGGAACAGATCCGGAAAAGCCTGGCGCAGATTCAGGAGCAGGAGAAGATAGAGCTGGATGAACTGCAGATTCAGGCTGTAATTGAAGCGGTCAACTGCGGGCTTCTTATCATCACGGGAGGGCCCGGTACCGGAAAGACGACGACCATTAACACAATTATCCGGTACTTTGAGATGGGAGATATGGAGATTCTTCTGGCTGCGCCGACGGGCAGGGCGGCTAAGCGTATGACGGAGGCCACCGGATACGAGGCCAGGACAATCCACCGCCTTCTGGAGCTGAGCGGAATGCCGGAACCGAATGAAAAGAACCAGAACTCAGGAATGCATTTTGAGCGTAACGAGGAAAATCCGCTGGATGCCGATGTGATTATTATTGATGAGATGTCCATGGTTGATATCCATCTGTTACATGCGCTCTTAAAAGCGGTGAATGTAGGGACGAGGCTGATCCTGGTGGGCGATGTGGATCAGCTTCCGAGCGTAGGCCCGGGCAATGTGCTGAGGGATATGATTGATTCAGAGTGTTTTCATGTGGTAAAGCTGACAAGGATATTCCGGCAGGCAGCGCAGAGCGATATTATAGTCAACGCCCATAAAATCAATGCCGGAGAAAAAGTGGATCTCGCAAAGAGGAGCAGGGATTTTTTGTTTATCCGGCGCGAAGAGCCGAATTCCATCATCAATGCAATGATTACGCTGGTGAAAGAAAAACTGCCGGCCTATGTCAATGCGGATGTGTTTGATATCCAGATTATGACACCTATGCGGAAGGGAGCTTTGGGAGTCGATCGGCTGAATACGATTCTTCAGGACTTTTTAAATCCTCCGTCCCCGGATAAGCCGGAGAAAGAGGCGGCAGGAACGCTTTTCCGTCTGGGTGACAAGGTTATGCAGATAAAGAATAACTATCAGATCGAATGGAGGCTCTGTAACCGGTACGGAATTCCGATTGACAAGGGAACGGGAGTGTTTAACGGTGATACGGGAGTTATACGCGAGATTAATCTGTTCGCCGAACTCCTTACCGTGGAATTTGATGAGGGGAAGCTTGTGGATTACAGCTTCCGGCAGCTGGAAGAGCTGGAACTGGCCTATGCCATCACAATCCACAAATCCCAGGGAAGTGAGTATCCGGCCGTCGTGATTCCGGTATACAGCGGACCCAGAATGCTGATGACAAGGAACCTGATTTATACGGCTGTGACGAGAGCGCGCTCCTGTGTCTGCCTGGTAGGAATACCGCAGGTTTTCCAGCAGATGGTGGATAATGCAATGGAACAGAAGCGCTATTCGGGCTTAAAGGCCCGTATTGAGGAGCTGATAATTTGAAAATGGAATATAAACGAGCGGCGTCCCTGTTCTTAGACGCCCTCTTTCCAAGACGATGCCCTGTCTGCGGAGACATCGTAATGCCCCCGGGGAAGCTTATCTGCCCCGGCTGTCAGGGCAGGCTTTCTTTTGTAAAATCCCCTGTATGTAAAAAGTGCGGTAAAGAAATATTGAGTGAATATCAAGAGTATTGTTTTGACTGCACCCGCCACCGGCGCAGCTTTGAATACGGCATTGCACTGCTCAATTATAATGAAGCGGCAGGAGCCTCCATGGCGGCTGTTAAATACAAGAACAGACGGGAATATCTCGATTTCTACGCCGACGAAGCGGTTAGACGGCTGGGCAGTGAATTTGAGGCGATGAGGGCAGACTGTATGATACCGGTCCCGGTTCATCCTAAAAGATACAGGAGCAGAGGATTTAACCAGGCCCTGGTTCTGGCGCAGAAGCTGGGGGAAAAGACGGGAATTCCGGTCTGCTCTGATATTCTGAAGCGGAGCAGGAATACGGAACCGCAGAAGGAGCTGGGCCCCTCTGCCCGCCTGAAGAACCTGGAGAAGGCGTTTACAGCGGAGAAAATCCCGCCCGGTCTTGAACGAGTCATTTTAGTCGATGATATCTATACAACAGGCAGTACGGCGGAGGCATGCACCAGGGCGCTCAAAGCAGCCGGAGTAAAAAACGTCTATTTTTTTGCCGTTTGTATTGGACAGGGACAATAAAGTAGGATATTATATTAAAATAGGGGAACAGAGGAGTTTCCGTAACAGTTTATGCTGTCTGAACTGTTACGAGTTTCCCGGATATGCATACAGCTATGCGAATATTAAAGGGACGAAAAGGAGTTTATAAAGATGCGTGAATTAGAGTATCAACTGGTAAAGGACGATTACAAAAACTGGATACACTGGAACGTGCTGCGCAATGAATCGAAAAAAATGAAGCTGTTCACTCTGGTTATCTATGTCGCATTTGTTGTTATTTATGTCGGCGGCAGCATCAGTTCGGCCAAAGGCAATCCGGCGGCGGTGATACCGTCTTTGGGAATGGCGCTTATCGTGGGAGCGGCGATGTTTTATACGACCTCTCATCACAATCAGGAACGCCTGATTTGGAAGAAGAGCGGGCTTAAGAGGCTTGAGAAAGCCAACAACTTTCCGGTTGTGCATTTATCCCTCGGAGAGTTTGGCATTGTTATGAACGTACCGTCTGAGAATGTGACGAAGGAATACCGTTATAATGAGCTTTCCGGTATCCTGGAGATTGAGAGGCTGTTTCTTCTGGAGGCCAATGACAAGACATGGCAGTTTGTTGCAAAATCTGCTTTCGGCAGCCGGGAAGAGATGGATGAATTCATGGCGTTTATGGAAGAGAAGATAGCGGATGCCAAAGAAAATCCGGAGAAGTACGAGAAAATAGAGGAAACACCGGAGCAGCCTGAAGAAGATTCAGCGGAGTACAGCGGGAATACGCCACAGGCAGGCGGGGACGGTTATGCTTCTGATTCGGAAGAGGATGCGGAGGAAATCGAGCCGGTAGATACCAGCAATATGGGCAAGATTGGTAAGATGGCCCACATTATGGCAGCGATGGCCGCAAATGCAGAAGATGAGGAAGAGGAAGAAGATGCGCAGGCGGCAGGGACAAAAGATGCAGAAACCGGGCCGGAGGCAGCTTCGGATTCAGCGGCGGTAAGCGGCCCGGAGGCGGAAGCTGTACCGGAATCGGAGATTGTAACGGCGGCTGAGGCAGATCATACGGATTTATAAAAAGGAATGAGCAGAATGATAATACGGTGGGCAGAAAAAAGCGATTTACAGAGCCTCGTTGATATTTTCAATTATGAAGTCTTAAATGGCACCGCGTCATTTTCAATCAGGCCAAGGTCACTGGAGGAGAGAACCGTCTGGTTTGAGCAGCACGACCGCGGCCGCTTCCCGCTTATCGTGGCGGAGGAGGACAAAAGGGCCGTTGGATATGCCAGCCTCTCTGTTTACCGCGATAATGATGCCTATGCGGCCACTGTGGAGCTCTCAGTGTATGTGGATCATGAATACAGGGGCAGGAAGATTGGCGATGCTCTGATGGAGGAGCTGCTTCGCATTGCGAAGGAGAATGGAGAGGTGCATGCCATTATCTCTGTAATCACAGCCGATAATGCGGCCAGTATCCGCCTGCATGAGAAGTTCGGCTTCCAATTCTGCGGCATTACGAGAGAAGTCGGCCGCAAGTTCGGCCGCTGGCTCGATGCGGCATTTTATCAGCTTAACATTTAATGGTATTTAGGTTCCGGACAGAATTCAGGAGGTGAAGGCCAATTATGAAGGGAAGAGCGGTGAGAAAGTTATTACTTCCTGTTCTGACTGCTGTTATGATTGTCCTGATTCGCCCTGTCCCTGTACAGGCTGATTGGATACAGGACAAATTTGGCTGGTGGTTTCAGGAGGATGACGGGAGTTTCCCGGCCTCGGCCTGGAAAGAGATAAACGGGGTATGGTACTATTTCAAGGATACCGGCTATATGGCCGCCGGGCCTATGGTTATCGACGATGTTCAGTATTATTTCCACAGCTCGGGAGCAATGGCGTCGGATGAATGGATTGAATTCCGGGAAGACTGGTATTATTTCAACAAAGACGGTTCCCTCGCAAGAAACAGCTGGATTGGCGACCTTTATTATGTGGATAAACTGGGAGCCATGGTGCGGGACAAGCGGGTGAATGGGATTTATATTGATGAAGACGGTGTTGCAGAACATCCGGGGGACGGTTTTTTTGACTAGAGCCTGCTTGAAAATTCATTCCTGCCATCTGCATGCCCCACTTCACGGCATATTTGGCCCAAATTCAGTCAGCGTAGCCCACTACGCCTCCTTCATTCGAGCCAAATCTCCCACAAAGTGTGACGCACAGCTGACAGAAAGCAATTTTCAAACACGCTCCAGGGCGTGCAGATGGCGGGGACGAATTATCAAACATGCTCTGGTGATTACGGATTCATATTACAGACAATGGAGGACAGAAGGAATTGAACAGCCGAACAATATTAAAGTTTTCGTCGATCGTAATTCTGGCGCAGGCGGTACTCACGATTATATCGGGGGTCATCCTGGCGGCGGGAAGCAGTTCCCTGAATGGGACGGAGTATGAATCAATGATTGGAGCGACTATTGCACTCGCTGCGGTTGCGATTGCAGAGTCGGTTTTCCGCGGCATCGCCGCTTTCGTGGGGCTTAAATGCTGTAAGCCGGGCGCCGGGACAAAGGCGGCGTTCGTTTTCGGAATTCTCATGATAGCGCTGGATGCGACAGGTGTTATCAATACGCTTATCTCGAATGCGCAGAGTGCGCCGGCTTCGATGATTGCATTGGCCATGTCCGGATTATATTTATTTTCGGTAATGAAAATCAGAAAAGAGAACAGCAGTGAAAATTGAAGCACAGAGCGCCGGCAAAGTCGCCGATCCGTGAAATTCATGGCTTTGCACTTGAACTCCCGATGTGAAAAATATAGTTTGTCAGCAAAAGAGAATCCTGCTCGCGGGATTCTTTTTTGCTGAATGTAAAGTGTGTGGAGGACGCGTCCGGAACGGACCATGTCCGGTGTGGTGGTGGGGCTGTCTGAGTCTTCCGTCCCGGGGGTTTGGCATCGCTGGATGGAGAAGGAGATACTGTGGTTTTGTTTTCGCAGGGCGGAGCCGGATATCATTCTCTCCTTCTCCGCCGGAAGATGTCGGCAGTATCTCCTTCTCCCGGAAGGTTTTCGCCGGAACGA
>ERZ808041.799-NODE-799-length-17878-cov-6.982304_pt1 | contig 17878 bp, 16 predicted proteins | sample MGYA00380192_ERZ808041 | MGnify/ENA primary metagenome ERZ808041 (study PRJEB31490, sample SAMN06133412) | mouse gut metagenome | isolation source: Z1_1 | host: mice | place: China: Chengdu | collected 2015-05 ... | reverse complement strand
TTGCTCCATGTGCAGTTGCGCATCCCCGTATACAGTGGCGCGATTTCTTCCCACTGCTTATCGGTCAAGTCGCTGGGATACGACGCCCGTCCTTTTTCTTCCATGCCCCTATTCTACTACGCACTGCCCTTCTTGTGAATACGGGTTCTTAGATCGTTATGACATCTATGACTGCCTGATGAACTATTGGAATGAAAAGCTCCAGGACGATGTGTACGCCATCAAAGCCTATGGCTATGGGACTGCCCGTGAAATCGAATATACTTACTCCCAGAAAAAAGCGAAGGACGAGAGCGGCGAGACCATCATGGTGGATGACAAATCTAAGGTAAAATCTTTTGACGGCGCACTGATTCCACGCACTATTATCGAAACGGAATATTTCGCAGATGAACTGGCCGTCCTGCAGAAACTGACCGACCGCCGGGAACAGATTGCCTCTGCTATGGAAGAGATGCGCGAGGAGGAATCCGGCGAGGAAGGCCTGCTCCGGGATGTGCTGTCTGAGAGCGGCGACCTGCCCAAGGCCAATCTGACGAAACGTATCAAGCTCCTGGAGAGCAAGAAGACCTCCCCGGAAATGGCGGCGCTCCAGAAAATCACGGAGCTACTCGAGTCTGGTGCTTCCGATGCCGCCGAGGACATTATCCAAAAGACATCCACCGTAGAGAACTACGGCATCCGCAACAAGAACGGCACACTGGCAAAGTCGAAGCTGAAGGCGGCGCTGAAGGCCGCTGCTGCTGAGGCTATGTTGCCAGAGGTTTATCGGGATGAGTATGAAGCTCTGATGACCTACCAGGGCAAGCTGGATGAGTACGATGCTCTGGGCAAAGAAATCAAAGCGGCCCAGAAAGCATTGGATGATTTGGTGCTGGCAAAGTATGAAGCCCTGACCGATGAGGAGATCAAGCACCTGCTCTTTGACTGCAAATGGATGCCCCGGCTGTATGCGGATATCAACGGTGAAATCGACCACATCTTGAACGACTACGCCTCCCGCGTCATCATGATTGCCAAGCGGTACGAACATACCCTGGGCGAGATTGAGGATAAGGCTGCCAAGTCAAAGGCAGCTGTCCGTCAGGCTCTGGAAAGGATGGGCTACAAATGGTGAAGGGCTGGCCTACGGTTCCTATCGGGGATATCCTTGACTTTAAGAACGGTCTGAACAAAGGAAAGGAATACTTCGGTCATGGGACACCGATTGTAAACTACACGGATGTGTACCACCATTCTGGTTTATTCGCGTCGGATATTAAAGGCACTGTCAGTTTGAGCAGGGATGAAATCAAGCGTTTTGAAGTGCGCAAAAATGACATATTCTTTACCAGAACTTCCGAAACGCCGGAGGAAGTCGGCCTTAGCGCTGTTTTGCTGGAGGAAATACCCGACTGTGTTTTCAGCGGCTTTGTTCTTCGCGGCAGGCCAAAGAATGACATACTGATTCCCGAATACTGTAAATACTGCTTTTCTGCCAAAGACGTAAGAGAGAAAATCATCTCCAATTGCACATATACCACTCGCGCATTGACAAATGGCAGGGTCTTATCTGAGATTGAGATTCCTATTCCTCCCAAAGCGGAACAGAAAGCGATAGCTGATGCATTAACGGATATGGAGATACACATTTCCAATCTTACCGAGCTTATCGAAAAGAAGAAAGTTATCCGTGACGGTGCGCTGGAGGATTTGGTGAACGGTAGGATTAGAATAAATGGCTGTGATTTTAGTTGGGTGCAAATTGAGCTTAGCAACGTGGCTTCTTACCGAAAAGAGCGTACCGTGTGTTCTCGAACGCAATATGTTAGTACGGAGAATATGAATCAGATGTTTTCCGGGATTGTTCCATATACGGCGTCTGAGCCGACAACAGGAATAGCCTTTTCCCCAGGAGATACGCTCATTGCAAACATTCGGCCATACTTGAAGAAGGTTTGGTATGCTGAGTTTTCTGGAGTCTGTAGCGCAGATGTTCTTGCTCTCGTAGGAAATGATAAAATTGTACCAAGGCTCCTTTATTACTGCCTCGCGAATGATCGATTCATAAATTACGTTATGACCGGCGGCGTCAAGGGAATTAAAATGCCACGTGGAGATAAGGGATATATTATGCAGTATCCGCTCTTGATTCCTTTACATATTTCAGAGCAAGAAGCTATTGCAGGGATGATTGCTGCGATGGATGAAGAAATCCAGAATCTTAAGGTCGAGCGAGACAAGATGATTCAAATCCGTGAGGGCGCCATGGATGACCTGCTCACCGGGCGGGTGCGGCTGAGAGCGTAAGGAGGTTTATCGTATGTCAGTTGATTCCGAAAGAAAACTTCAGAACAGAGTCAAGAGCTGGCTCATCAACGATCTCCACTATACATATTTGGGCAATCTGGAATCTCTGCACAATAAGCCTGTCAAGGAGGATTTGCTGCGGAAAAATCTGCAGGCCCGCGGGTACAGCCAGGACGCCATCGGTAAGGCCATCACCGCTCTCCTTGCCAAGGTGGGAATGCTGTCAGACGACCTTACGCAGGACAATATGGAGGTCTATAGTCTCCTGCGCTACGGCTGCCAGGGGATCAAGGACGAGCATGGAAACCGCATCACCGTCCATTACGTCGACTGGACGGATACAAAAAAGAACGACTTTTATGTGGCTGAGGAGGTCACCGTCCTCCGCTATGATAACCGCACTACCAAGCGTCCCGATCTGGTGCTGTATGTCAACGGCATTGCTGTGGCCATGTTCGAATTGAAACGCTCCTCCGTCTCCATCGGTGAGGGCATTCGACAGATGCTTACAAACCAGCAGAAGGAAAACATTCAAGGGTTCTTCAACACCATGCAGTTGCTCATGGCGGGCAACGAGGCGGAGGGGCTGAAATACGGCGTAGTTGAAACACCGGAGAAGTACTATCTCCAGTGGCGGGAGGATACAGACCCCACGAGAGTAGCCAAGAACGAGCTCTCTCAGAAGATACTGGCTATGCAGGCTGCGGAGAACAATCGCCTCCGCGACGGCGTTATTTCCCTTTGCCAGCATGACCGGCTTTTGATGCTGATTCACGACTTCATGATTTTTGATGCCGGGCGCAAGAAGACCGCTAGACATAACCAGTTCTTTGCGGTGCAGGCCGCGCAGCAACGTATCAAAGTCGGTGAAGGAGGCATCATCTGGAATACCCAGGGTTCCGGCAAATCCCTTATCATGGTCTGGCTCACCAAGTGGATCAGGGAGAACATCACCGACAGCCGAGTGGTCATCATTACCGACAGGGACGAACTGGATGACCAAATCGAAAGCCTGTTCTTTGACGTGGGAGAAAAGAAGGTCAAACGGGCGAAGAACTGCGCCGACCTCCGGGAGATTCTGAACACCAATGAATATCCTATTGTCTGCTCCCTCATCCACAAGTATGGGCACAATGCGGGCAAGGACGCTGACATTGACAAGTACGTCAGAGAGCTTACGGAGAACCTGCCCAAGGATTACAAGGCTAAGGGAAATATCATCGGCTTTATCGATGAATGCCACCGAACCAATTCTGGCAAGCTCCATAAGGCTGTGGAAGTGTTGATGCCGGACGCGGTACTCATCGGCTTTACAGGGACGCCGCTTCTTAAAGGCGATAAGGAAAAGAGCATTGAGACCTTTGGATCCTATATCCACACCTATAAGTTTGACGAGGGTGTGCGAGACCGCGTTATCCTTGATCTGCGCTATGAAGCCCGCGATGTGAACCAGGAGCTTTCCAGCCCTGAAAAGATTGACCAGTGGTTTGAACTGAAGACGCAGGGGTTGACCGATCGAGCAAAGATGCAGCTGAAGCAGGCTTGGACGACCATCAGCAAACTCTACAGTTCTAAGGAGCGCCTGGAGCGTATTGCAGCCGATATTATCTTTGACATGAGTGATTCGGTCGGAAAGCCGCGCCTCGCAACAGACCGCGGAACTGCCATGCTGGTGGCCGACAGCATTTATGAAGCCTGCAAGTATTGGGAGATTTTCCAATCACAAAACTTTACCCGCTGCGCCGTGGTGACTTCCTATGAGCCGACTGCTGCCAGCGTCCGCACGGCCACCTCTGATCCCGCCAAGGCCAGCGAGGAGGAATATAAGAAGAAAACCTATGAACGGATGCTGGGCGGCAAGAAACTGGCGGAATTTGAGGCAGAGGTCAAGGAAATGTTTAAAAAGTCTCCTGCCAAAATGAAACTGCTCATCGTTGTGGACAAGCTGCTGACGGGCTTTGACGCTCCCAGCGCAACCTATCTGTACATCGACAAGAGGATGCGTGACCATGACCTTTTCCAATCTATCTGTCGCGTCAACCGCCCGGATGGAGAAGACAAGGATTATGGGTATATTGTGGATTACATGGATCTGTTTCGCAACATCCAGTCTGCGGTTCATGACTATACCTCCGACGCGTTTGACCAGTATAACAAGGAGGATATTGAGGGACTCATCAAGGACAGGTACGACGAGGCAAAATCCGAGATGGTGGGTAGCCTTACCTCCCTTAAGGATTTGTTGGCGAACGTACCCGACCCGAAAGCGGACACAGATTATATCGAATATTTCTGCGGCAGTGACAGCGAGTCTGACGAGAAAACTGCCCGCAGGGATACACTATATGCCCTGACCGCATCTCTTACCCGCTCTTTCGCAAGTTGCTGCAATCGGCTTGTTGCTGACTATGGATATACGGAACAGCAGGTTACCCAGTTGAGGAACAACATTGACGGCTACAATAAAATCAAAGAGATGATCAAGCTGGCCAGCTGTGACTATATTGACCTGAAGCCCTATGAGGCTGATATGCGCTACATCCTGGACACATACATCCGGGCAGACGATTCCAAGTTCGTGAACAAGATGGCCGATATGTCCCTTGTGGAGCTCCTTCTCGAAGGAAGAACTACTACGCCCGCCGATCTTATTAAAGACCTTCCCGGCGATAAAACTGCCAAAGCGGAAACCATCGAGAACAACCTTAAGCACGAAATCGTCAAGAAGATGAGTTCCAACGAGGTCTACTACGGAAAGCTCTCGGAGATGCTGGAGGACGTAATTGAACAGCGCAAGATTGCCGCCATGAGCTATGAGGAATATCTCCGGCAGGTGGTGGAATTGGCGCAGGCCATCCTTCACCCGGAGGAGGATGATACTTATCCAGAAGGAATCCGGGACAGCGCGGCAAGGCGGGCAATCTACGACTATCTGGAATGCAACTATGAGCTTACCATCGGCGTAGATGGCGCTATCCGCATCAGCGTGTCTCCCGACTGGCATACGAATCATCAAAGGACGCAGAAAGTACGTATAGCAATCTATAAGACACTGATCGATGCCTCCGTCGAAAAAGCGAAGGCAGAAGAACAGAGGGACGGTATTTTCGATATCGCAAAGAGGCAAGAGGAATATGACCGTTAATGAAACCATAACCATTGCGGGAATCCCTGTTGAGGTGACCCGAAAACCCAGGCAGAAGAATCTGTACATTCGGGTCAATCCTCCAGAAGGAGATGTGACAGTCAGCGCACCCGCTGAGACTTCGGAGGATGCCATTCGATACTACGTTCTCCGCAAGGTGCCGGAGATTACAAAGATCCGGGATCGGATGCTTGCCCAGCCCCGACAGTCAAAACGGGAATATGTATCCGGGGAGGCTTGCTACCTCTGGGGAAAACCCCATATGCTGCAGGTCATCTATGAGGGAAACCGATATAAGATAGAAAAGACACCGCAGCGCATCATTATGCACGCCCCGAAAGGTGCATCGGAGGAGAGCCGGGAGAAGGCGCTCACGGAGTGGTATCGCGCAGAACTAAAGCGCCTCCTGCCGCCAATCCTCAAGCGGTGCGAGGAGCGTATCGGTGTGGAGACAAGCGCCTGCAATATCAAGTATATGAAAACACGCTGGGGTTCCTGCAATATCGATGAGAAACGCATTCTCATCAATCTCCAGCTTGTCCATAAACCGATAGAGTGTCTGGAGTACGTGGTAACGCATGAGCTTGTTCACCTGCTGGAGAAAAATCACACCAACAGGTTCAGGGCTTTAGTAGAGAAATATTGTCCAAACTGGAAAGAGGCAAAGCAGTTGCTCAGCGAAATGCCTCTCGATCCACTGGATGATGGAGAAGAGGATACAGATGCCAAGTAAGCTGACACGCAGTGATATTTATGATATTGACCCCAAATCCGGTGCGCTTATTATCGGTGCCAATCGGCTGGATGATTACGCCGCAAAGTTCCTCAAAAAGTACTGCGAGAAGGCATTGACCACGCCCATGCCGCTCCCGGTCGACGATATGCTGCGTGACGCAGATCTAACGGTGAAAACAGCATCCCTTTCCAAGAATCTGGACATCTTCGGCTGCTGTATGCTGCTGGACGGCTATGTGCGGATTTATGACGCAGATAAAGGCGACTATGTGCCCACCTTCTATCCGGCAGGCACGCTGCTCTTCGACCCGGATTCGGAATGGGTATATGGTGAGGGAAGCAAACGCAATACCCTCATCCACGAGATGATTCACTGGGATAAGGATCAGACCTATTTCAAGATACTGGAGCGGAAAAACAGGAAAGCAAAAGAAGAACTGTATCCCATCATGTGCCGTCAGTCCCGCAGAAATTTTGAACCACCTTCCGGGAAGCGTACAAAGCAGAATGAGGTGGAATGGCTGGAGTGGCAGGCACATCGGCTTGCTCCCCGCGTGCTGATGCCCAAGGCGATGTTCATCAAAAAGGCGGAGGAATTTCTGAGTGAGCAGTTGGAGGGCTGCGACGCGCTCGTTGACAAGTTGGCGGATTTCTTTCAGGTTTCCCGAACGTCTGCTAAAATACGCCTAATTGAGGTCGAGATTGAAGGCAGACTGATGGAGATGTCGGATTATACGGATGTCTTTGGGGAGTTCAAACGCAAAGAGCATATCGCGCTGACTATAGAAGACGCCTTTGAGTTGCTTTCCCAGAATGTTGTTCTTGAAGAGTGGGTAAAAACCAACCATATGGTTTTTGCCGATGGCTACTTCGTTGTCGCTGACAAGAAGTATGTATCCTTCAAAAACGGTGAGCCGCATCTGACACGGAGTGCCAAGACAAACCTTGCGGCCTGCACGCTGAATATCTGCGAACAGCACATCGTTTCCTACAAACTCGTTGAGAAAGACTACCAGGGCTACGCCTGTCTGTACCATGCCTCTGGCGTTGACCAGCGGATGCTCTCATTCCATCCGACCTATCAAGCTGGATTTAAATCCTTCCTTGAGAATGTTGAATGGAATGAAAAGATGGGCAAAAGGCCCAGTGAGTTCTCCAAGGTCAAAGACAGCGATATTTATGATGCGGTTGCTGACAGCATCTTTACGGATTACGATGAATACCAGAAAAAGTTCATTCAAATGCTCCGTGACCCGTTTACTACGCTTTGCCAAGCACTATGGTACTGGTTTGACAGTCACGGTCTCCGCTACCCGGACAGCTTCCATGCCGCTACCAAATTACACAAAAACTATCATACTGATATTAAGAATAACACAAAAAACGACATGGGAAAAGATATGCTGATGGCCATCTGCGTTGGGTGCAAGTTTGACCTGCGGATGACGCAGCGAGTCTTGGAAAAGCAGAAGATAATCCTTGACGAATTCCAGGAGCCAGACAAAACATACCTCGCCATTCTTGATCGGTTTCCGGGAATCGACATACTTAATTTTAATGAATTGCTAAAGCGAAGAAACATCGCAGAACTTGGATCAAAGCAAAATAGCAAAAGAGCAGAAACGGCAAGTAAAAAGCGGAACAGTGGGAAAGTGGGTATATAATTAGTATTTAAACTGCATTAACGGCCACTGGCTTTAGCCGATGGTCGTTAAGTTAATCCCCTCCTGTAGAATCAATACTCGCACCCATCTATGCATTAGGGAGTACTCCGCAACCTCAAAGCCTTTGGTCTGCAACGGATACAGAGCAAAAAGGGAAGTTCAAAGTGCAAGGTTTTTATCAGAAACGTCTCAAGACCCTTGCACTTGGCAAGTCGACTCCTGCATATGGCGACAGGAATAGGCCGTACTTTGTCCATATTTTTGGGCTCAGTTTGTTTGAAAAAGCTGCTTTTGGAAGTTTTTCACGCTTTCTGCGCTCAATTCCCTTTTAAACGGGGTTGCGGAGCAGACTCCACATTAGAGAAAAATCATATGGCCATACACATCTTTTGCTTGCTTGTGGGATTTGGTTTCCTTGCTGCTTCCAAATTCCGCCTTGACAAACCCTCCCCATCGGAGTTATACTTGCAATGCAGCAGTTTAATTGGTAGATATTGTTTTACTTTTGCATTATCATTAAAAGGCTTTCTCGAAAGAGATTGGATTTCATTTATAGGCTTTTCGCTGTACCCCAAGGGCTTATGCTCTTGGGGTAAAAGTAAATGACCGTCCAATCAGATACTTTTCGGGGAAGCCTGCCATGATTTCAGCTTGAAGGAGCGGGCCAAGGGAAGCACACGACACAGCGCCGAGCAGGGTTGCCTGTCAGGAACCGGATTGGGTAGAACGGCAAATCCCAGCGGAAGCTCATAAATCAAACTGAAAGGAATGGTAATTTGCAAAACACAAAAATTGAATACAGCAGCTCAGACAGGACGCCCGTCGTTCTGCCGGAGATGGAACAACTGCTCCCGCCGTTAAGCGGAGAGCAGTTTTCTTCTTTGGAGAGCGATATTTTGGAAAACGGCTGCTACGCTCCCATCATCGTCAACGAGGATATGACCGTCATAGACGGGCATAATCGTTTTCGAATCTGCGAAAAACACAATCTTCCATTTACAATGCTTGTGTTTTCGTTCGCCGATCTGCTTGAAGCCAAGCAGTGGGCATTGGATACCCAAAAGGGCCGCCGCAATCTGGACAAGTGGGAATTGGGACAGATCGCGCTGAAACTGAAACCGGAGATCGAAGCCAGGGCAAGGGCAAATCAGGGAACCCGCACCGACCTTTCGGTGAATTCACCGAAAGGTTACTCGCCCACGGACACCCGCAAGGAAATGGCTCAGGCCGTTGGCATCGGGGAGCAGGCCATGGGCAGGATCGCGCAATTGGCTGAGAACGCTCCCCCATCACTGAAAGAGGCTCTGGAAAACAAAAAAGTGTCCGTCAACCGAGGCTGGAAAATCCTGAAAGCTGTCCAGCAGCTACCGCCGGAGGAACAGGAATCCGCAGCCGCCGAGATGCTGTCGGCTGTGCGGGAAATCAACCAGTCGGATGCGGAATCAGATCACAGGCACAAAATTGCGGCCCTGTTCTGCAAAGCCTATGAAAGAGCTGTTCTTTTGACGCCGACACCGGAAAATGTGCGTTGCTGGGTGGAATGCACCCGTATGAGGCCGGAGGAAATTGAGGACTCTGTACAGGAGTCCTATGAGCTGGCTCAGACGTTTCAGGCCATTGGTGATTTGCTCAAAAATAAAATTTTGAGCGCGAGTCAACAAGTAGGTGTGCGCTCTGATGGGGACTGAGCGCAGCGGTAAAAAGCGCCGCCTTCATATCGTCCTGTCATTGGACAACCCCAGGCAGCGGGAGGTATGGCAGATTCTTTCTCAGGAAAAGAATAAGACCAGCGCTGTCTGCGAAGCGGTCTGCGGTTTTCATAAGCAAAAAAGCTTGGAAGATACTCTCCGCAAAGTTCTCCGGGAGGAATTAAAACATATGCCGGTACAACAAGCGGCAGAGACGGCTGAAGAACTGAGCGTTTCCGATGATGCCGCTGTTCTTGATTTCTTGCAGGCACTGCAAAATGAATAACGGGACAAGAGCCGCCAGATGTGTACGTTCATACGCATCTGGCTTTTTCTTTGGAAAAACAGTGTGTAAATTGATACACACCGCAGGGACTTCAAACTGTCTGCCAAATCATCTGGATATTGCCGAAGCGGGCCAATATAATGTACGTTACCCCAAAAATAGGAGGCGTCACAAGATGGAAGTAAAATTTTTCTTTGACAAAGCCGCCGCAGCGCGGAGAGGCTGCACGCTGGAAAACGTGCATCGGACGATAAAAAGCTTGTTCGCCGCCTACGACCTCCCCTGCGTCTCTGACGGTGATACCCTCGCCTTCAAAGACAGGGGCCACGGCGATGACTTCGCCATCATGTGGGATATCATCCTGTCTCTGCTGCACTCCGAATGGTTCATGGACTGCGCCGCTTCCTGTGTTTGGCAGGATGAGGACGGCGAGGAAAACGTGCTTGCCCAGGCCGGGAAGATGCGGGATGTTGTGCGGCAATAGCCTTGTTGGGGAGTGCAGGTCTCGTCGTAATTAAAATCGATCTCCCGCAGAAGAAACAGCCCCGCCGCTGGCGGGGCCAAGGCCCTCGCCACCCTCCGGCGGCGAGGGCGCAAGCATCGCGCAAATGTACATTTGCACAGCTTGCAGGGGAAATCCCCTGACCCCAATGCCGCCTGCGGGCGGAAGATTTTCGCTCACAGCCCGCAGGCCATCCTAACGCTGTCTGCCGATTGTATTCGACTTTCCCCGTCCCATGTGGTATGGTTCGGTTTGTAAAACCCCACCATACTACGAAAACGGAGGAATCGACTATGAAAAGCAGAAAAATCGTGTTCCTGATCTTGACCGGAGCCATGACCGCGGCCCTGCTGGCCATCCCCGTTCAGGCGGCGGAGGCCCCGCAGCCGGAACCCTACACCATCAGCGTGGACCACTGGAGCCGGGAGGACTTCAGCCAGGAGGCCAACCCCAGCGTGTTCACCGGCGTTTACAGCCGGGAGCTGTACAACACTATCCGCCAAACGATGGTGGACGGCACCAGCGAGAACCCCGCCTACACCATGGTGGCCAAAGGCGATGATTACAGCGCGGTGAAAAACCTGACCGGACGCATGGAAGGGGTGCTGCGGTATGAGCATCATGTGCCGCGGAACTTCACCAACTACTGACAGTACCTGGACTACTTCGCCGTGTCCGCCGAGATGCCGGAGAACTACCAAGCGCCCCTGGACTTCATCCAGCCAGCCCTCGACCATGCGGGGACGCTGGGCACGGACCGGGAACGGGTGGAATATTTCAATGACTACATCCGCTCCCTGCTGGCCTATGAAAAGGGAAAAACCTCCGGCATCACGCAGACCTTCGCGCCCCACGTGGGGGAGCTGAAAGCCGCCTGCGGCTCCTACGCCAGAGCGCTCAAGTTCCTCTGCGCGGCGGCGGACATCTCCTGCTTCACCATCAGCACCAAGACCCACACCTGGAACCTCGTGTATGTGGAGGGCCAGTGGCTCCATGTGGACGTGTCCGCCAACGACCTCTCCGGCAGGAACGACATCCTGCTCCGGGAAACCTACGGCGGCACGGATCAGGCCCCGGAGGCCACGGCCTTCCTCAAGGAACTGTATATACCTGGCTCGACAAAGTAAAAATCAATCTCATCCCCCGCACGGCAGGCCGTACCCACGGCCTGCCGTTTTTATTTTCAACAGAAGGAGAGCAAATTGTGACTAATGAAAGAAATATGCATCATTTTCATCTTAAATTGACTCCAGCGCAGTACCAACTGCTCACCACCCAGGCTAAGCAATGCGGTCTCTCAAAACGGGCCTATATCGTCCGTCTCTTGGAAGGGAATCCTGTTCGGGCACGTCCCTCCCAGGAAATCAAGGATCTGCGGACGGAAATTCATCATATTGGAAATAACATCAACCAGATCGCCCGCAGCGTCAATGCCGGGATCGCCAAAGCAGAGGACGCACGCCGGGGGCTTTGCCTGCTGGATCAGGTCTACGAGCTGATGTACCAGATCGCGAGGAAGTAGTGGCTGTCACTAAGATATTGGCTAGGAACACTGGACTGAGTCAGGCTATCCAGTATGTACTGAACGGGGATAAAACAGATCATCAAATCCTCACCGCCCATCAGAACTGCGATCCAGGCCGGGAGTACCGTCAGATGATGGACACCAAGCGGGACGTTGGGAAAATGGATGGCCGACAGTGCTATCACATCATCCAGTCCTTCAAGCCGGGAGAAATTTCCCCGGAGCTGGCGCTGGAAATTGCCAAAGAATTTGCCGCTGAGTATCTGGCAGACTACGAGGTGGTCATTGGCACCCATGTCGATAGAGGACACATCCATTCACACTTGGTGTTCAACTCAGTAAACGCGCAGACCGGGGAAAAATATCACATCACGACGCAGGAATACTATCGCCAGATTCGGGCCATCTCGGACCGGCTGTGCAGAGAACATGAGCTGTCCGTCATCATGGAGGGCCAGCCCTCCCAGGCGATCAGTTACATTGAGTGGCTGCGGCAGTCCAAGGGTCAGCCCACTTTCCGTTCCATGCTGGAGGCGGATCTGCGCTCCGCCATTGAGGATGCCAACGACTTGGGCCACTTTTTCATGCTCATGGAGCATAGAGGATACGAGATTCACCATGGCAATCGTTTGGGCTTCCGCCTGCGGGGACAGGAGCGGTTCATGTACCCAGGCCGGAGGAATCCGCTATTCACTGAGGACAGTATCTATGCCGCCATTCTGGGCAATCTGGAAGAAATCGAGGCCGGACGCCGTCCCGCAGTTATCCCTCGGCTTCGTTACCAACCCTACAAAAAGCATCCGAAATACACTGGCTTGATGGCGCTGTATGTCCATTACCTCTATATTTTAGGCAAAATTGAGAAACGGCAGTACCCGCCCAAGATGACAGCGCAGATGAGGAAGGATGTCATGCACTCCGAGCGTTACCAGAAGCAGTTTGCATTTCTTCGGGAAAACGGCCTCTCCACCCAGGAGGACGTGGCCGCATTTCAAGCCAGTGCGGAGGAAAAGCTGGCCAGCCTGACCAAGCAGCGCACCATCCTCAATGTTCAGAAGAAGAAACGACAGAAACTGTACGCCGCCCTGACCGATACGGTGGCACTGGCTCAGGCAAAGGCACTCTATGAGGAGGGGCTGTCCGGCATGGAAGCGGAGTTTTCCCGGTACTTGGAGGCTGTTTCTGCTTTAGAGCAATGCGGTATCCCTCCGGAGCGGCTTATGGCAGAAAAGGCTGAATTGTATGAGCAGCTGGCGCAGGTCAATCGCAACATCCGCACAGCGAGAAAGCAGCTGGAACTGTGCGAGGAAATCCAAGGCCATCGGTTCCAGATGGAGCAAACGATAGAGCGAATCGAGTTCAGAGAGCAGGAAATGCACAACGGCCACAGGGGGCGGTAAAACGCCGTTTGTGGCCTCCATGGCCATTCTGCGAGTACCCAGCACCACCCAGGCCCAACACCCCCGCAAAACGCGCCGTGTGGGCTGACAAAGCGAAATAAGGAGGTTGAGCTATTATCAAAACAAACCGCAGTTTGACTGAGCAAGTTTTCGGCATTGGCCGTTACAGGTACTCAAAAGACGGACAATTATATTTTATCCATGGAAAAACCCGTATTAAAGTTACAGAACATTTTTCAGCAGACGGGAAACCGCTGAACACGCTGCTGGAGGATGTGATCCAATTTTCTGCCCAACGGCAGGACGGTGAAATTCCCACGGCCTGTTAGGGAAAAGCGCTGGATATCCGCCCACGCTTATGGTATTGTGGTGCCGTAAGCGTGGGTTGTTTCAACCAAAGGAGGGTCGTTTTTTGAAACAACCAATTTATAACACAGCGCTCTACCTCAGACTCAGCCGTGACGATGAGCAGCAGGGGGACAGCGGCAGCATCCAGACGCAGCGCATGATGCTTCGGGACTACGCACAGACCCATGGCCTCAACGTGGTGTCCGAGTATGTGGATGACGGCTGGTCAGGGACAAACTATGACCGCCCTGGCTTTCAGAAGATGATTGATGACATTGAGGATGGAAAGATCAACTGCGTAGTCACCAAGGATTTATCCCGTCTGGGCCGCAATTACATCATGACAGGCCAATATACGGAAATCTACTTTCCCAGCAAAGGCGTCCGTTATATCGCCGTCAACGACAATGTGGATACGCTGAATGGCGAAAGTGAGCTGGCCCCATTCCTGAATATCCTCAACGAGATGCACGCTCGCCAGACCAGCAAGAAGGTAAAGGCCGCTCTGAAAGCCCGCCGGATGAACGGCGCTCACATCAGTTCGTTTGCCCCATTGGGCTATCGGTGGGACCCGGAGCAAAAAGGGCATTTGCTGGTGGATCCGGAAACGAAGTGGATCGTGGAAAAAATCTTCGACATGGCTGTCCACGGGATGGGCGCGGCGAAGATCATGAAAGCACTGATTCGGGAAAAGGTTCCGACTCCCGGATATATCCACTACGTCAGAGAGGGCGCTTATGCGCACATCTATCAAAACGCACCTGAAAAAGCGCGGTATGCGTGGAATGAAACGAAGATCAGGCTTATTTTAACAGATGAGAACTACCTTGGCAATAGTATCCACAATAAAACGTCCGTCAAATCGTTCAAGCTGAAGAAGCAGACCAGGAATCCCACCTCGGAGTGGGTTCGCGTGGAGGGAACTCACGAGGCCATCATCAGCAGGGATGTGTTTGATCAGGTGCAGAAACAGATCGTCAGCCGCCGCAGGCAGCGGAGGGATGGCACGACACAGATATTCGCTGGTCTGGTCAAGTGCGCGGACTGCGGATGGACGATGCACTTCGCAAGGCAGAACAAGGGAAACCATCCAGGCTATTTCTCCTGCGGCACCTACAGCAAAAAGGTGGACGAGTGTACTATGCACTTTATCAGCTACAACACGCTGTACGCCTATGTACTGGAACGGCTGCAATTCTGGTCGTCTATGGCGCAGAAGGATGAGCGGCAGCTCTTGGAACGGCTGCTTCAAAACGGCGATAAAGGACGGCAGGCGGAGAGAAAGAAGCGGGAGGCCGAACTCAGGAAAGCCGAAAAGCGCCGCAAAACCGTTAATGACCTTTTTGTAAAGATGTATGAGGACTGGTCGGCAGGCCGCATCACGGAGAGCAACTTCAATCTGTTGTCTGAGCGGTATCAAGTGGAGCAGGCAGAACTGGATGAGAAGATTTCCTCGCTGAAGTCAGTCATGGAAAATGACAAGCAGTCCGTGGAGGACGCCGAAAAGTGGGTCAAGCTCATTCGGCAGTACAGTGAGATTACGGAGTTGGACGCTCCCCTGCTCAACACCCTGATTGAGAAAATCCTGGTTCACGAAGGGAAACGGGGACCGGATGGCATCCGGGAGCAGGAAGTGGAGATTTTCTACCGCTTCGCTGGCAAGATCGACATTTAAAAATACTTTTGCGGTACATCCCTAACTATGATTAACGGAGGCAGACGTGTCCCTCATCCCCAAGAGCATTGAGGACAAGGGCAAGACCCTGACCCTGGGGGATGTGAAGTGGAGCGAGTCCATGGACGTGGACGGCGAGGGCAATCCCGTCACCCGCTATACTGCCACCGCCAGCTACACGGGAACCGCCACCAGCCGGTACGCCACCGGCTACACCGTCAGCGCCAGCTATACCGGCGAGGTGTCCAAGCCCAACTGCGCCGTGGTGACCTACACCGCTATCTTCGGCAGCGAAAAGGCCCCGGAGGACTCCAAGGCCCCCAATGGCGATGACACGCATGATCCCGGCCCCGGCCAGACGGAGGACCCCAGCGGCACCGAGGCCCCGGACACTGTGAAGGAGCCTGTGGATCTGTCCGGCCTGAAACGCCCCGTGATCATTGGTGTGGTGGTGCTGGCCCTGGGCGTTGGCGGTGTGTTCGCCTTTAAGAAGTTCAAAGAGAGGAGATGAAGCCCATGAAATTCCGCAGTTTTCTGCTGGCCATGATGCTGTGCGCCCTCTGCTGCGTCCCGGCCAACGCGCTGGAATACAGCTTTGACGCACCGGAGGACTACCTCTTCGGCCAGCCCACCAGCGATGACACCATCTACGAGTGGGAGAACCCCAACGTGGATCGGAGCAAGAACGCCGCCCTGATCGCCCCCGGCTTTGGGACCCCTACCAGCTACCTCCCCGGCAGCGGCGAGTATCTTACGCCCAACCTTGTCCCCGGCGCACTCAGCGGCGGGCTGGTGAATCAGGTGGGCGGCGCCAACATCAACGGGGGCACGGTGGGCGGTTCTGTCGTCCCCGGCCAGTACCCCACGGTGGGCGGCGGCAGCGTCACCATGACCCAGATCCCCGGCAGCCCCACCGATATCGCCCAGGGCAGCGGCTACACTGAGGTCACCAGCGACCTCTACTACCCCAACGGCAGCCTGGGCACCCTCAAGATCCCCTCCATTGGCCTGACGGTGGGCATCTACGAGGGCACCGGCAGCGCCCCCCTGCTGAAAGGCGCGGGTCATTTCACCAACACCAGCATCTGGGATGGCAATGTGGCCCTGGCTGGCCACAACCGGGGTGTGCGCAATGATTTCGGGAAGCTCCACACCCTGTCCGTGGGCGATACCGTCACCCTGACCACCCTGCTGGGGACCCGCACCTACGCAGTCACCAGCGTGGAGAAGGTCAGCGTCAACGACTCCAGCGGCACCGCCGCCACCACCGACAACCGCGTCACCCTCTACACCTGCGTGATGAACCAGCCGGAGTACCGCTGGTGTGTGACCGCTGTGCAGGTATAACGCTGTTCACCAAATCTCCGCGCTGTCTGCCGATTGTGTTCGACTTTCCCCACCTTCTGTGGTATGGTTCGGTTTGCGAAAGCCCCACCATATTACGAAACGGAGGAATCGAGCATGAAAAGCAAAACAATCGTATCCCTGCTGCTGGCAGGAACCATGACCGCGGCCCTGCTGGCCGTCCCCGCCCAGGCGGCGGAGATCCCGCAGCCGGAACCCTACACCATCAGCGCGGGCCACTGGAGCCGGGAGGACTTCTCCCAGGAGGCCAACCTGGAGGCGTTCACCGGCGTGTACAGCCGGGAGCTGTACAACGCCATCCGCCAGACCATGGTGGACGGCACCAGCGATACCTCCCCCGCCTACACCATGGTGAGCAAGGAGGACTACAGCGCGGTGAAAAAGCTCATCGGGCGCATGGAGGGCGTCCTGCGGTACGAACACCACGTACCCCAGGGCTTCACCTACTACTGGCGGTACCTGGACTACTTCGCCGTGTCCGCCGAGATGCCGGAAAACTATCAAGCGCCCCTGGACTTCGTCCAGCCGGTCATCGAGGCCACGGAGGAGATGACGGATCGGGAACGGGTGGAAACCTTCAACGACTACATCCGCACCCTGCTGGCCTACCAAAAGGGAAAGACCTCCGGCATCACCCAGACCTTCGCCCCCCACGTCGGGGAGCTGAAAGCAGCCTGCGGTTCTTACGCCAGAGCGATGAAGTTCCTGTGCGCGGCGGCGGGCATCCCCTGTTTCACCGTCAGCAGTAAGATCCACACCTGGAACCTTGTGTACGTGGAGGGCCGGTGGCTCCATGTGGATGTGTCCGCCAACGACCTCTCCGGCAGGAACAGCGTCCTGCTCATCGAAACCTACCAGACCGGGAAGGATCAGGCCCCGGAGGCCACGGCCTTCCTCAAGGAGCTGTTCGCACCCGGATCAACGAAATAATCAAACCCATACCCACACCGGCAGGCCGCAGAAGCGGCCTGCCGCTTTTTTTGTTCTCAACAGATCGCAATAGAAAGGAGTTTCCATGAAACATAAGCCTTTTACCCGCATCCTCTCCCTGCTGCTGGTGGTGGCCACGCTGGCCGGCCTGCTGGCCGTCCCCGCCAGCGCCGCCTCGCTGAACGGCAGCGGCAGCGTCACCATCCAGCAGGCCGGCTTTGGCAGCTACCTGTCCAAAAGTACGGGCGGAAGCATCGGCGGAGGCTATTGGAAGTACACCAGCAACGATGGACTCACCGGCACCGCCTACTGCGTCAACTGGGGCC
>ERZ808041.790-NODE-790-length-18070-cov-14.283793_pt1 | contig 18070 bp, 11 predicted proteins | sample MGYA00380192_ERZ808041 | MGnify/ENA primary metagenome ERZ808041 (study PRJEB31490, sample SAMN06133412) | mouse gut metagenome | isolation source: Z1_1 | host: mice | place: China: Chengdu | collected 2015-05 ... | reverse complement strand
AAGTTTATGCTTTGCTGACATATTTCCTTTGGGTGCCCGTGCGCATAAAAAGAACACCTACGAGTATTTATAGGTGTTCTTTCTTAAATTTGTCTGTTTACTATTCTATCCGATAATAAACATACCGCGTCCCGCTATAATTGCCAACGCCTGTAATGGTAAGGCAGGCAAGCCCCCGCTTGTCTGCGTTGATATAGGAGCAAGTGTAGTCTTTGCCCGCCCGCAATATCGCACCGTTGTCCTGATCCTTTATTTCTTTTAGTTCAAGGCGTACTGGTGTTCCATTATTGTAACTTAACTGTTTTGTTCCTGTTGTAATGACAAAGGAAGTCGCCGATTTTGGAGTAATAGTAAAGGTCAAACGCGTGCTGCCCTGCAAATAATCCGTTCCCGTGAGCGTTATAACCGCTTTCCCCGCATTCATGTTGTTGCTGTAATCCACTGTGTAGGGAAGTGCATACCACTCCTCTGTATCCTTTATTGGAGCAAACTGTCTTAATTCCGCCTCTGTGAGTGTGAGTGCCTCTCCTGTATATTGTTTTACGATTGTCTGTGCTGCTTCAAAGTCAACTGCCTGCTGCATGGTCGCCTTTGTAATGTTGAAGTTCACGGTCGCACTTCCTTTATAAATGCTGTCTGATTTTGCTTTGTAAGTCACAACCGCTTTTCCAGGCTTATTGTTATTTTTAATTGTCATATCGTACTGATCTGCTGCAATTTCCTTTCCTTCCAAATCTAAAATCCGATATTCATCCACTGTGATAGGTTTTTTTAGATAAGGCTGATCTGGTATTACAGGAAGTTGTAACTTTTTTAATTCTCGTTTGACAACACTGTATTTTTTGGTCTTGCTTCCAGTGTAATTGCTGTTTGGCTTTGCTGTTACTGTAAAAGTGGCTTTTGACGACACTTGCGTGTTATTTGCAGTGGTTATCTCACAATCTTCTGTAGAAACCACAAGTTTTCCTGCCTTTATCGTAATCTTCTCCGGTAATACTGGCTGTCCTGTATAATACCCGTTAGACAGCGTGATTGCAGACAATGCTGCGGGTTTTATCTTAAAATAACGAACCGTTGCATCTTCATCTATTACATAGTTATCAGACACTTGTATTTTCACAAAAGCTTTTGCTGCCACGCTGCCGTCACTTTCATAGGACACATTCATATTATTTCCATACTCATATGTATAATCTCTGCCCGCTCCTGCCTTTAACACCTTTTTGCCGTCAAGCACTTTCACTGTCGGCCGAAGTTCCTTTTGTGCATAGGTCTGGTCTTTAATTGGCTGTATTGCGGTGCTGTCCAGCTTTTTCTTTTGAATTGTAAAATTCAAACTGCGCGATCCAGCATAACTTCCTTTCCCAGTGATTATCGCTTTTGCCTCCCCCGCGTTAATATTGTTGGCATAAACAATTGTGTAGTTGGAAGCGACAATTATCTTTCCATCTGTGTCAGTAATTGTAATCTTTGGTTTTTGTGCCTTTCCATTATAAATCAATGTATTGTTTTCTTCTGTAAATCGAATTTGCAGGCTGTTAATGTCCCTTTTGCTCACAATATTTTTCTTGAGCGCACTGGGTTTATTTTTCACCTGATAATTTCCTAAAAGTGTGATTTCTGCATCATATTTTTCTCCCAGCACAAGGGAATCGAGTGGTGTCACTGTCGTTGTGCCTGCCTGATACAAAACCGCACTATATTGTGTCTGGTCCAGCTCTGTTTTTCCAACAAGCACGCGCATTCTGCTACCTTGATTGTCATAGGCAAGCTGTACACTAACGCTGCTCTCCGCAATCTGTTTTGGAGCAATGGCAAATGATTGCGTAAGCTCTCCTGCGTAATTTCCAATGCCGCTCACAATTACTTTAGGCGCGTTTGTGTCCTCTAACCCCGCTGCCATTATATTATTTTCATATACTACAGTATAATCTTTGTTTTTCTTTAGCGTCTTTTTGTTCCATTTCACAGAGACTGTTGGTGTTAACGCTTTGTCTGCAAATGTCGCTTTTGCAACGGTCACTGTAACATCAGACGTGATATTTTTGGGTACGATTTGAAAAGTCTTTGTCACTTTTCCCTGACAGTTTCCCTTTCCAGTCACAGTGATTGTGGCAGTTCCAACATTTGTATTTTGTTTGTATGTCACAGAATAGCTCTTTGTTGGAACATCCGCCCCATATGCTGTCACTTTTACTGACGGTTTTATCACGCTTCCAGTAAAAGTACAAGCGAGTGTTCCATCCGGTAGAATGGTGCTGTCCTCCGCTGTACTCGCAATACTTACCATATCCTCGGACAAAACAGTTTTACTGATAGTGACAGTTACATGTATTTGTCCAGTATAATGATTGATTCCTGTGATATCTGCTGTATAATTTCCTGCATTGCAGGGCTGTTTCTTATAAACAATTGTGTAGTCTATATCTTTTATAAGACGCGCAGCACCATTGTGCAACACTAAGTCGTCCTGTATTGCACCGTTATATGACAGTGCGGTGGATTCCACCATCTCTTCCGTAATGGTTTTTGGATAAATCGTAAATGTTTGCTCAACAGTCCCTGTATATTTTCCAATCCCTGTAATCACAGCCTTAGGTGCATCTGCGGATTCTTGGTCCCCTGGCAAGGTATTGTTACTGTATACAACTGTATAATCAATATCTTTTGTGAGTGGTTCGCCCATGTAATGAATCTCTATTTCAGGTTCATTTTGAATCCCGTTGTATTCCTGCGGTGCAATCTCTGTCACCATCTCAGAACTCAACAGTCTATTTTCCTGTGGCACATCAAACTCACCGTCACTGGTATACGCCTTAATCCGATAAGTTCCCTTAGATGCTGCATCCTGCCAGCCATTTGCATCTTGGAAAAAAGTTTCTCCTGGGTTGGATTTTGCAACAAACTCGACAGCTTTCGCATTGATATAGGACTGATCAATAAAAATTGCAGCCCCTTGCTCCCCGTTAATTTGACCATTTGACAAGGTTATAACTACGCTGAACAGCTCTCCGTCTGCCACTGTGGCATATTTTTCAAGCGCAATTGTATGATATCCCTCAAATACAGTAGTCCCCGTCTCCTGCGCGCTTAGCTTGCCGGACTGTGGATCGGAGGCATCGGTCAAACCAGTGTAAATCTCTACCTCATAGTCTGTCTCTACAGATTTAATGCCAATTCCAACCGCTTCAATCACTTGGTTGCCTGTACTTTGATACACTGCTGCCGCTGTGATTGTATCGTCGCTCTCATATCTTACTCCTACGGAACCGTCATACTGATAAATGTGGTCATAATTGTCTGCTTCTTCATATTCAAAGGCAAATATCGTATTGGCTAGAGAAGCCTCCTCGTAGGACATCCAAAAATATCCACCATCACCATAGCTTTCGCCCCAGCTATTTTTTATCAGCCATGCACCATTGTTTTTTGGAATAAAACAGATTTCTGCCTCCAAAAATACAGGGTCCTGATTAATCGCAATATATTTAAAATTATTTTTATCAAAATTATCGTCCCAGCCAACTATCGCTATCGCATGATTTCCGCCTTCATTATAATCATTATAATAAACTGTTGGACCATCATAGCCTTCAACATAATTACTACTGCGAGATTCACTATGTTTGTATGATGCCGCAACCGCGCCATATTTGAGTATCATCTCCTTAATAGAATCGGTATTGCTTTTATTGATCCAATAAGCATTTCTAAGATGCACTAGATCTGTGTATGCATACTCTTGTGGCACATTCAACTCTTTTGTCAGCTTCGTCTGGTCTGCATTTGGATACACCATACTAGAATGCGTCCGCTCATCTGCTACTCCCGTCCATCGCGCCAATGCAAAGGTTGTAAACATGCTGTTGCCGCCATTATTCACCTTCTCCGCCATCAGAGGAATAACTTTGTCCCCCTCAAGTCCGCCATCCGGCCCTTCTATATTTTCATTATAAAAAAAATTAATGAGATGCGGCTCGGAAAGATTTACCTCGTTTCCTGTCTGTTTTTTATAGATGCTCTCCGCCGGCGCAATCGCGGCAAACGACCAGCAAGCCCCCCAGTCTCCTTGGTCTTTAATCGCTGTGTCTTGACCGTCCTCCACCGCAGAATATCTGTCAGGCAAACTACTCCGTATTGAAAATAAGGAAGCTTCCTGTACCTGTTCAAGGGGCTGTGCCTCCATTCCACTGTCAATATATCCAGATAGCACATATCCATCAGACTCCATTTTCTGGTTTAATTCGTCTTTTAATCTCTGCTCCACTTCCTTAATCTGGTCCTCTGTAAGATTGGCTTTGGTCTCTGATTCTGTCAGCGTTTCCGTTTCCAATTCTGTATTTACTTCTGTCTTGGTTTCTGTCTCAATCTCTGTTTCCGTCTCTAGTTCCGTCAGTGTTTCCGTTTCCAATTCCGTATTTGTTTCAGTCTCACTCTCTATAAGCGTACTGGATTCACTCTGTGTTTCGGTCTCACTCTCTATTATCGAACTCGATTCAGGTACTGTTTCTGTATTCGTTTCTATATCTGTCTCTGTAGTTGTTTCACTTTCTAGCTCTGTGGTTGACTCAATTTCCGACTCTGTATTTATCACATCACTTGTTTCAGCAGTTAAATTAGTCTCGGTTTCTGTAGTGGTTTCAGTTCGGGTATTTGTTTCCGTCTCTATATTTGACTCAGCTTCTGACGCTGCACTCGTTTCTACATCTGTTTTCGTGTCTGATTTTGATTCTGCTTCGTTTTTTATTTCTGTATGTGTCTCTAACTCCTGTTTTATTGTATCGTTTGATTCCTCTGCAGCGGAAATCATTGTATTTGTTATCGATTCTTCTGATTCTAGTTCGTTAATGTCTCTGGTTTCTTTCGCTTCTGATTCAATATCCTCTTTTGATTCTGCATTGTATTGTGATATCCCTTCGGTCTGTAAGCTCACAGACGAAAAACTATATATATTTTCAGCAGCGTATGTATCTACACTAGCCGTAATACATGTTACCATGCACAAAATTCCTGCAATCGATTTTCTTATCATGTTATGCATTTTTTCTCCTTGTAATAATGTGTTTTTTTATAACAATTCTTTTCTTTCATTGGAAATTCAAGTTGTTGCCAACACTTTGATAAACAATATTCTTTTTCCCTTATTTTACATCAACTACAACATAGATATCAAGAATGAAAAAACAGGAAGATATCGAATTGAAAATAAAGGGGATTTATGATAGTATGATTATAAGAAAATTAACAGGCAGAACATATCTAACAAAAGAAAGAAGGTAACATGATTGCCACTGACAAAACAACATCAAAAGGATTTACAGCGCCTGAAACAGTTGCGTCCAATAGATGATGATTTTATGCGCTGTCTTTTTAAAGATAATATCCCATTAGCAGAACTCGTTTTACGCATTATTACAGGAAAACCAGATTTGATTATTACAAACTGCGAAACACAGAAGGACATGAAACGGCTGACAGGTGCACGGTCTATCTGTCTGGATGCGTATGGAATAGATTCAGACAGGAAAAAATATGATTTAGAAATACAACGGGCTGACAAGGGAGCCGATCCACACAGAGCAAGATATCATTCCAGTGTGCTTGATATTGAAAACCTGCATTCAGGTCAGGAGTTTAAAGAATTACCAGATACGTATACAATTTTTATTACTGAGGAAGATTTTTTCGGCATGGGAAAACCCATCTACCCAATTGAGCGGATCAATCTTGCAGCGGGAAAATTTTTTGAAGATGGGGAACATATTCTTTATGTAAATGGAGCATATCAGGGAAAATCTGACATTGGCAAACTAATGCATGACTTTAACTGTACAAGGGCAGATGATATGAATTTTGAATTGATGGCAGAACGGACACGATATCTAAAAGAAAATCCAGAAGGGGTGAGCGAGATGTGTAAAGTAATGGAAGATATGCGGAATGAAGCGTTAAAGGAAGGAATAAAAGAAGGAGCAATCATTTCAGCTAAACGGATGATATCCATAGGGAAATATGCCTTGGATGAGATTGCTAATATTTCTGGACTTTCTCTTGATGAAGTAAAGAAACTGCAGGCGGATAAAAATATATAGATATATTAGAGGAGCTTGTTTAAGGCTCCTCATTTTCTACATTTTCAAGCGGATAGCGGCATGTTGCATTCCATAGAATCCACTCCTCATATCCAGCGTCATACACCGCCCGAATCTGCTCTTGTATCTCTTTTTCTGCATAGGATATATGACCTTTCACCCACGTTGCTGTAAAGGACTGCAGCCAGGGACGCACTATAACTGTACTTTGGCTTTGGTCTTCCTCTGTATCCTGTTTTAGTGCTTCCTGCGAAAGCAATAATGCCTGATACACGGTGTCATATGGGTGTGCGTCGGGCACATCAAAGCCAAAAACGCCAGGTCCATAATGTGAGGGATACACCATAGGACTAAGCACATCCACAACAGTTCCAAGCGCTGCATAATTCTGTCCAACACGCTCAATATCTGTCTCACTGCCAATGACAGTTCCAAACACATCTGCTGTCACAACGATTCCTTTTTCGTGCAGCCGTTCACAAGCATAGGACAAAAATCCTGAGATTGCCTGCTCCTTTGTAAAAATAGTCCTATCCACCCCGTAATCAGCGGCATCAGCATCACTTCCAATTGGAAAGCGCACATAGTCAAACTGCACCTCGTCAAATCCCACCTGTGCTGCCGCCAGCGCAATCTCTGTTAAATAGTCCCATACTGCCTCCTGATAAGGGTTGACCCACGCCAAACCATAAGCATCTGTGACAAAGCCACCATCTGACTTTTTCAGGGCACAATCTGTATGATTTTGTGCAAAAATAGGATCCTTAAAACAGATAATTCGCGCAATCGTATAGATTCCATGCTCTTTTAAAACGGTCATAAGCGCATGAATATCCTTGATGTATGCAACGCCATTTCCCATTGCCTGCACAGAACTTGTCTCCATTTTCCAAGTGATTTCCCCCTCGTCGTTTTTTACATCAATCACCATTGTATTGAGTTCTGTCGCATCGACAAACGCAATCAAGTCATTCATGCGCTCGCTGCCTGCCACATTTCCCGTCACATAAATCCCTTTTACTTTGGGGCGTTCTTTCTCTGGGAGCGTTTCCTCCGTGCTCATAACTTGCTCCTCTGACAGTTCGATTGGCATTTCAATCGTCTGCATATTGTCGGTAAGCTCTGCCTGCTTGTCCCCGCACGATACCAGAAAAAGCATTGCTATCCAAAGGAAGAAAATCAATGTTTTTATTCCTTTTCGTCTTTGCATTTATTTTCTCCCAAAAACGCCTCATAATAATCTGCTTTCACGCGCTCATAATTAAATTGTGCTCGCACCTGTGCAAACTTTCTGCCATATGTGTCTGCTTTTTTCTGTAAATAATCACTGAACACTAATGTTGACACTTGTCCCGCTTCATCTGTCTCCAATTCTGGCAATGTCATAGAAATCTTATGGATACCGCCTCTGTCCATCAATTGAAAATAACACGACCACTGTAAAAATTCATACATAGTTCCAACCGTTGTATTTTTATTTTCATCTTTAATCGCATCCAGCGCTTTCTGCAAATCCTCCTCTATTCTGTCAAAATATCCACCATAAACGCCCATTAATCTCTGAAAAGAGCCATTGTCTGGAGCCCACTGATCTTTGCGATCCAACTTACTCCAATACTTCTCATAAAAATAGTGAAATGCATCGATTCTGCCGCTGCGCACGGACATACATAACATGCATACATACATGGCATCCAACTGTGCCATTTCACACCTTTGGTAGCACCACTGATATTTTTGTGGAATATTTTTGTGAAGCATATTCAGCATCAATTCCTCCGCTTTTTGGTCCTGTCCTGCCAGAAGAAGCTGTCCCAAATACGGAAAATGACCACAGACATAACAATATGTCTGTGCCATATCATCTTCATAAACCAAAAATTTACGTGCTGCCTCCTGTGTTCTCTCTGTATCCCGATACAACATGCCCAACTTTATTAAATCACAATAGTAAGTATACTCCTTGCCAAACCGAAGTACTGCCTGCTCATATCGTTTTAGAAAAATTTCCATTTTTGCATCATCAATCTGATAATACTCATAATACGCTTCAAAGATTTTCTCATAAATCCATGTATTTAAAGCACCTAAAAGCGTATTGGGATAATTGGGAAGCTCCTTCTCCATATGCGCATCATAATCTTTATAATAAACTTCTGCATATTTTACAATCTCCGCATAATTATGAACACGACTGTTTAGATTCATCAGATCATCTATCGCTTCAAAATACAAATACCATTCCTTCTCCTGTTTAGAAAGCATTAGGATTTTCTTTAGCATCGATGACAACGCTTCATAATTGTCATTATACAGCCCATAACTGCCACGTGTCATATCTTGTACACTTCTCACCAATCTGGCAAGTTCTTCTGTTTTTAGCTGTGCAGCCCGCGCACCAAAACCGCTAAGCATCATACTGCAGTCCCTCCTGTTCGCCTCCATAAAGAGCGTATTCCATTAATTTTTGTAAACTTTTATTCATTAGTTCCATCTCTGCACCATCCAATGTATAGTGACCGGCAAGCAACGCCTGTATGTAAATTACCTGAATGATATTTTGAGCAAGCCCTGCATCTAACACCTGTCTTAAACTTTGAATAAAACAGTTCTCGCTATTTAGATACAGCATATTTTTACTTTTCTCATCCTCCGAATCTCCAAAATCAAACCCTTCAAAAAATCCAGAAAAACTGCTGCTGTCCATCGTCTCCTGAAACAGTGCATCCTCCCCTTGCACATACAGCGCCTGCAAACTAGCTGGCGAAAATTTTTTCAATGAGATACCACAGTGCATTTTTTCCAGTCCCTGACGGGCATAATTAAGAAAATATTGTAACTCCTCCATTTGCTCTGCTGACGCATCCGCAAGCAAATTGTCATAGGAAGAATTGTCAAACACCGCAATTTTTACATTTTTATAATACTTTGGTAACTTTTGTAAAATGCCTGCATCATAGAGATAACCACCATTGACCAAAAGGCTTCCTGTCCCTTCCAACAATGGACTAAGCCGCCTAAAATCATCAACCTGCAAACAATAGCTTACCGGAACCTTTTTCGATGCATTCACAATCTGAAATCCTGTCAAAATTCCCTGATTGGTTGGAAATGTTAAAAATGGGAAAAACAGTTTGAAAATCTGCTCATTTTCTATTACAAGCGACTTGATTGCAACATTGTGAATCTGCGCAAGCTGCTTTAATTTGCGCACATCGTACTGAGACAGCGAGACAAAATAATCAAAAATGCACTTTTCAATTTGTCCTTTTGCCCTCAATAGTTTATGGTCTTTTGTAAACCCTTCCCTAGAGGCATTGGGGGTCAGATCGTCTAAATTAATAATACAGCGTGTGAAAAATGCCCATTTTGGTATTAGCTCTTTGCCATCATCTGTCACATACATATTTTTTAAAAATATCTTATGACGAATTGGTGTATTTGCACTGGTCTGCATTGTAGAAATATAAGCATAACCTTTAATATTATCACCAATCAGCGGTATTACATCAAAGAAAGTCTCCTCAAATACCTGTTCCCCAAATTCCATAATGTCATCTGCCATGCTCAAGGGCTGACGCCACGGAATAAAATTTTGATTGACAATTTGCTTGTGATTTTCGCCGTCAAAATACACTGGAATCTTTAACAGAAAACCATATTCCGACAAGTCATCAATGATTTCTTGCTCCGTGAAAAATTGATATTTCGCCCCCGTAAGTTTTAAAAAGACTTGCGTCCCTGCCTCAATCTGTTTTTTCGGTTCTGTAATCACATAAGAACCATCACTCTTGCCAACCCACTGATACGACTTTCCCTCCACAGCAGAACAAGTAATTACTTTAATCTCATTTGCCACCAAAAAGCAAGATAACAATCCAATACCGAACTGCCCAATATAGCTATTGCGCACTGTGTCATCCCGCTTGGAAGATTGTCCAATTACAGAGAGGAATGCATGTATCTCCTCTTTTGTCAGACCAATTCCATTATCGGCCAAAATAAGTTCTGCACCGCTGCCTTTCCTGCGATATGTCACTGTAATCTTTGCATCAGGACAAGTTGAATCTATCTTTTTCCGCGCTGCAATAGCATCCACAGCATTTTGTAGAAGCTCCCGCAAAAATACCTTGTCACTGGAATACAAATTATCACTCAACAACCGAATAATTCCCTTTAAGTCCACCTTAAAATTATAATTTCCCATATAAATCCCCCTTTTGTCGTCTCCTCATAAATCTTCTAACTTTCTACCAACTGCAAATCATACAGTTTTCGATACATTCCTCCTAGCTGCAACAGTTCTTGGTGTGTGCCGCTCTCTCTGATTTCACCTTTGTGCATCACAATAATCTTGTCGGCGTGCTGTATTGTGGATAGACGGTGCGCCACCATAATTGTTGTTCTGCCCTCCATCAGTTTTTCCAATGCTTGTGTGATAAGACTCTCTGTCTCGGTGTCAATGTTGGCTGTCGCCTCATCCAGCACAAGAATTGTCGGCTGATATGCAAGCGTGCGCGCAAACGAGAGTAATTGTCGCTGTCCTGCGGAAAGTGTACTGCCGCGTTCTGTCACTGGCTCATCAAAACCATTTGGCATTTTATTGATAAAGGAATCCGCATTTACAATATGCGCAGCGCGTTCTATTTCCTCTCGCGAAATATCTTCATTGTTCAGCGAAATATTCCCTTTAATATCTCCTGTAAAGAGAAACACATCCTGCTGCACCTGACCAATTGCATGGCGCAAAACATTTTTATCAATCTCTTTGATATTCACGCCGTCTATTAAAATTTCTCCCCGCTGAACATCGTAATAGCGTCCAATAAGATTTAGAATTGAAGACTTTCCAGCGCCTGTAGCTCCCACAAACGCAATTTTTTCTCCAGGCTCAATGCAGAAACTCACATCTTTTAAAATATAATCCTCTTTTTCATAGGCAAACCAGACATGACGAAATTCAATGCGGCCGTTCATTGCGACGGTGCGCGGGTGTTCTGGATTGACAATCTCTGGCTTTTCATCTAAGATAGAAAAAATCTTCTCCGCAGACGCAAGAGACGACTGCAATGTTCCAAACTGCTCCGCCAACTCCTGAATTGGCTCAAAAAAAGAACTAATATAATTGATAAACACAAACAGTGTTCCCAGCGAAACTGTCCCCGCTAGCACAGAGGCACTTCCCTGCCCAATCACAATCACCATTGCAAAGACAGACAGCATATAAATTGATGGGCGAAAAATGGCAAAAGTTAAAACTTCCCGCCAGTTTGCCCGAAAAAGCTGTTTACTTTTCCATGAAAATTCCGCAAATTTCTCCTGTTCCCGCGCAAAAATCTGTATTAGTTTCATACCAGAGATATGCTCGGACAAAAATGTATTTAATTCCGTAATGCAAGTTCTTGTAATGCGGTATGCCTTTCTTGACATATAGCGAAAAAAGATGGTCAATCCTGTCACAAACGGAATCAAAAGAAAGGAGTACAGTGCCATACGCAAGTCAATCGAGAGCATTACAACCGCAAAACCCAAGATTTTTACTGTATTCTTAAATAATTTTGCAAGGATTTGTGAAAAGAGCTCGTTGACCGCCTCCGTGTCATTAGATACCCGCGTCACCAACTTTCCCACGGGCTGCGTATTAAAAAAATTGACAGACAAACTGTGAATATGCGCAAATACTTCCTCGCGCATCTTGTAGATAATAGACTGCCCCACATTCTGCAAAATCCAAGTATTTGAGGCATTGAACACAAAACCTAACAAAAGCATAAGCGCATACACTGCCCCTGCGCGCAAAATCCCCGCAAAAGCTTCTTCCATCGCCAATGCAGACCCCATCTGTTCAGAACTGCCAATATAGTTGTCAATCGCATTTCCAATAATAATCGGTTTGTATAACTCTACACCAATCAGCGCAATCACCAACACGGAGGAAAGCAGCATCAACCATTTATGTGGTTTTAAATATGTCAATAACCGTTTCATTTCTATTCCCTTCTACTCGTTACTGTACTGTAAATAATAACTTCTATCTCCTTCTCTGCTGCCAGTTGTTAGACACTATCTCTACATTGTAGAAATCGCCAAACTTTTTGCCGCCTCAAGTTGCTGCTTTTCAAACATTTCTCTGTAAATGCCCCCGAGCGCCATCAACTCCTTGTGATTTCCGCACTCTTTTGCCTCTCCGTCCTCCAACACCAGAATCGTATCTGCATTCTGTATTGTAGAGATGCGATGTGCAATCAATATTGTTGTTTTTCCGCGCCGATTCTCCTTTAGATTTTTTAAAATTTTTTCCTCTGTATCTGTGTCCACCGCAGAAAGCGCATCATCAAGAATCAAAATTGGCGCATCTTTTTTTATGGCACGCGCAATTGAGCTGCGCTGTTTCTGACCGCCTGAGAGTGTGACGCCGCGCTCCCCAACAATCGTGTCATACCCGTCTGGAAACGCAATAATATTTTCATGAATACACGCTGTTTTGGTCGCCTTGACAATTTCCTCCATCTCCTCGTCGTCTGTGCCAAAGGCAATGTTTGATTTTAAAGTATCTGAAAATAGGAAATTATCCTGTGGTACATAGGCAATATTTTCGCGCAGCGTTTTAAGTGGAATGTCATTAATATCCCTTCCGTCCAAATAAATCATACCACGCTTGGTGTTATAGAGATGTAACAACAGATTGACCAATGTAGACTTTCCATTTCCAGTGCGGCCAATAACAGCAAGCGTCGTCCCCGCCTTAATATTCAAGCTAATGTCCTTCAACGTTGGTTCACTATGACCCCTATGAATAAAAGTCAAATGATTTAGACGAATATCTCCTCTCAATCCCTCTACATTCACCACATGTTCTCCATCTGTAATTTCTGGCTTTTCCTCAAATACTTCCTGTAACCGCCGAATACTCGCGCCACCCTGTGAAAACATGTTAATTGCCTCCCCGCACGCAAGCATTGGCCATACCAGCATCATAATATATTGGTTAAATGCGACAAATCGCCCAATTGTAATCTCCCCTGCAAGTGTGAGATAACCACCATATAAAAGCGTAAGCAAACTGCTAATACCAATCACTACATCCAACAATGGAATAACAATCGCTTCCATTTTCGCAATCGCAAGATTTTTCTTTTTGGCATTGGCATTCGCCTTGGCAAACTCTTGAATCTGAGCACGCTCGCGCACAAATGCCTTGACCACGCGCACTCCCGAAAAGCTCTCCTGCACAAAATCCGTCAACTCAGATACCGCTTCCTGTCGCTCCCGAAAGCGCTTCTGCATTATTTTTCCATAATACAATTCCCCAAACGCGATCAATATCATTGGTATAATCGCAACCAGCGTAAGCTTGATATTGACATAGATCATCATCTGTCCAATGACCATCACAGTCATCACCACCGCATCAAACGCAGCGATAACTGCTGGTCCAATTGCCATGCGTACTGCATTCAAATCACTTGTAAAACGCGTCATTAAATCGCCTGTCTTATGCTCATTATAATACTCCACATCAAGTGTTTCCAGATGTGCAAACATATCATCCCGAATTTCATGTTCAATCGATCTCGATGCGCCAAAGAGAAAATAACGCCATAAAAAACGTCCTACTGCAAGAGTCAAACCAATCCCAAGAATAACGCCAATATTGCGCAGCACCCCGTTCATGTCTATTGTGTGTGCGGCAAGCCCATCCGTGATAATACCTGTCACCTTTGGAATATAGAGATTTGCAAAATCCAATATAAATAAGGTAATAATTCCGCCAATATACTGCCCTTTATGTCGTTTTATGTACTTCCAGATAAACCGAAACTGTTCCATATGTTTGACTATACCTTTCTCTATTGATTTTCCTTTGGGTGCCCCTGTACAGTTGGCAATCCCTTGCTCTATAGTATAGCACATACTACCTAGAAAATCATTATATAAAAAAATTCTCTTGTAAACATTTGCTTATAGCCAATCATCAAAAAATATGGTAAACTAAGTTTGCTTTTCAATAAAGAACTTATAAAACACCATTTTTAACCAAACAGAAGGGAGATTTCATTTTGCACTATATACACAAATATCATTCTACACTTGGAGAAATTCTGCTTGCAAGTGACGGGGAAGCATTGATTGGGTTATGGTTTGACGGGCAAAAATATTTTGGCAGTACACTTACAGAATCCTATGTACAGAAAGAACTTCCAATTTTTACAGAAACTACGCGATGGCTTAATATGTATTTTGAGGGGCGTCAGCCCGATTTTACACCGTCTTTATCCACGCAGCAATTTTCATCATTTCGCAGAGAAGTGTGGGAGATTATGTTAAACATTCCCTACGGGCAAACGATGACTTACGGGGCGATTGCAGCAGAGCTTGCGCAACAGCGAGGTATTGAAAAAATGTCGGCACACGCAGTAGGCGGCGCAGTCAGCCACAATCCAATTTCTATCATAATACCATGTCACAGGGTTGTTGGCTCAGATGGAAGTCTGACAGGCTATGCGGGTGGCATCGACAAAAAAATACAACTTCTCACGCTGGAAAAAGCAGATATGACAAAATTGTATACTCCCAAAAAAGGAACAGCTTTATAAAAATATCTATGCTATTATACAAAAAAGGAGTTTTCATATGGAAAGGGAAAAACAAAAAGAACTGTTAAATCAAATAATAGAGACTGTGCGCATATGTGGAGAGATCATTCTCCATGCAGACAGAAGCAAAAGCTGTATTGACGCAAAGGCTGGACATGCCAACTTTGTCACTACCTACGACAAAAAAGTACAACAGGAACTACAAAAACGCCTTCTTGAAATCTTGCCGGAAGCGGTTTTTGTCGGTGAGGAGGAAGACATTCATGCTTCCATTGCAAAAGGCTACGCTTTTATTGTAGACCCTATTGACGGCACCACCAATTTTATAAAAGACTATCATATGAGTGCAATTTCTGTCGGGCTTACATTGGACGGCGAGCGGTTTATGGGCGTTGTCTACAATCCTTATCTAAATGAAATGTTTACAGCAATCAAAGAGCAGGGAGCATTTTTAAATGATACACCAATTCATGTCTCATCAGAACCACTTGAGAATGGTATTGTATTGTTTGGCACCGCGCCCTATTATGAAGAGTTAAGCAAAAAATCCTTTGAGATGGCATACGACTATTTTCAACGGTCGCTTGATGTGCGCAGAAGCGGCTCAGCGGCACTTGACTTGTGCACTGTGGCTGCAGGCAGAGCCGAATTGTTTTTTGAGCTGCGTCTGTGTCCTTGGGATTTGGCTGCTGGTTCCCTGATTGTAGAGGAAGCTGGCGGAAAAATCACCACCGTGGAAGGAACTCCAATTACATTGCATAAGCCTTGTTCTGCGATTGCAACAAACGGAATTGCATAAAATTCAGACTGTGCGTCATGAATAAAAAATCATTTTTTCCTGATACTAATACAGCAGACAATCAAACGAAAATATGATTGATTGTTCATTGTACTGATATGCCTTTCTCTGTGGCGCGATACTCACGGTAGATTTTATCTGCCGTGAGTATAGTACAATTGTTCTGGAACCATAAAACAAATTTGTATTTTGATTGGAGGAAATTATGATCTTAACAGAAAAAGAGACAGCGGCAGTCAAAGATTTACAGCAGCAGGAGCAAACTTGCATTGAGAAGTACCAGCGTTATTCCTGTGAGGCAAAAGACACCGTTTTAAAGGATTTATTCAAGACACTGCAAAACAAGGAACAGGAACATTTTAATTCACTTCAACAGGTACTTGGTGGTTCTGTTCCGTCATGCAACTGCAACGATTCTGACGGCAAAAATTACAACCCAAAAGCATCCTACGATAAGATGAGCGATTCCCAAGACAAAAAGACAGACAACTTTCTCGCAACAGACTGTATTGTGTCCGAAAAACTTGCTTCCTCAGAGTACAATACAGATGTATTTTGTTTCAAAGATTCCAGTGTGCGTAAGCTCCTTGCAGACATTCAGATTGAGGAACAAAATCACGCAGAAATGCTGTACAAATACAAGACTGTAAACGGAATGGCATAAAATTTATACTGACATCAGAAGGATTGACCACTCAGCATAATATAATGCGCGCCCCATGCGCTATTCTAGCGGCGTATCTCTTCTACATGGGGCGGCGCACATTAAATCCACATTTATATCTCCACAAACCATTGACACACCTCCCTTCCTGCGTTATAATAATTTCACTTTATCACATAAAAGCGTTGAAGTCCTAAAGTGTTTATGTGATATTGGATTGTAGTATATTTAAGGAGGAGCATTCATTATGCTAGTCAAAATAATCTTATTAATTCTATTTTTTGGGTGTATGATTGCAGTTGGGTTGTATGCGAGAAAAAGCGCAAACAGTATGACTGATTTCGTGCTTGGCGGGCGCAGCGTGGGACCGTGGCTCTCAGCATTCGCTTATGGTACTTCTTATTTTTCCGCAGTTGTGTTCGTGGGATACGCAGGACAATTCGGCTGGAAATATGGTCTGGCTTCAACATGGATTGGTCTTGGAAATGCAGTGATTGGGTCGTTGCTTGCATGGGTTGCAATGGGCAGACGCACAAGAGTTATGACGCATCATTTGGAAGTTGCGACAATGCCTGACTTTTTTGGGAAGCGCTATGACAGCAATGTATTGCGTGTTGTGGCTTCTGCAATTGCATTTGTGTTTATGATTCCATATACCGCCTCTGTTTACAATGGTCTTTCAAGACTTTTTGGCATGGCGTTTGACATTCCTTATACGGTGTGCGTAATCACAATGGCGGTACTTACAGGAGTGTACGTTATTCTTGGCGGATATATGGCAACTGCCATCAACGACTTTATTCAAGGAATTATTATGCTATTTGGTATTGTGGCGGTTATCGGCGCGGTCCTTTCTGGTCAAGGCGGTTTTATTGAGGCAGTCAGAAAGCTGTCAGAACTTCCGTCTGATGTGCCCGTCACACTGGGGCAGCAGGGTGCATTCGCTTCCTTTTTTGGCACAGATCCACTGAACTTATTGGGCGTTATTATTCTCACTTCGCTAGGAACATGGGGATTACCGCAGATGGTACATAAATTTTATGCAATTAAGAGCGAAAAGGCAATCAAAACAGGAACGATTGTATCGACTTTTTTTGCGGTGATTGTATCAGGCGGCTGTTATTTCCTTGGCGGTTTTGGGCGGCTGTTTGACGCACCAGAATTATACAAAGCGGACGGCTCTATGATGTATGACGCCATTATTCCAACAATGCTATCAACGCTGCCAGATATTCTGATTGGCATTGTTATTATTTTAGTGCTCTCGGCCTCTATGTCAACTCTTTCCTCTTTGGTGCTGACCTCTGCTTCGACGCTAACACTTGATTTTATCAAGGGAAATATTGTGAAAGATATGGATGACAAAAAACAGCTTATTTACATACGTGTATTAATTGTATTTTTTATTGTTGTATCTGTTGTGCTGGCACTAAATCCACCAACTTTTATCGCACAGCTTATGGGAATCTCTTGGGGAGCACTTGCAGGGGCATTCCTCGCACCGTTTTTGTATGGTCTTTACTGGAAGGGGGTCACCAGAGCTGGCGTCTGGGCAAGTTTTATCTGCGGTGTCGGTATCACAGTATCTAATATGTATTTTAAATTTATCGCCTCACCTATTAACGCAGGCGCAGCAGCAATGATAGTTGGATTGATTGTGACTCCGGTTGTAAGTCTGATTTCTCCCAAAATTAATTCTAGCTTTGTGGACAAAATCTTTCAGTGTTATGACAATACTGCAAAAGTATCCAGCAAAGAATATCTAAAAGAAGAAGATTGAAATTTTCATGATGTCACAGACTTTGTTATATCGCAAAGTCTGTGGCAAAAACACTTCCTTAAATTCATCAATTATTAACTTTCTAAATTTGAAATTATCCCATAGCTTTTTTTAGTCCTGGACATATTACTGAAATGA
>ERZ808041.784-NODE-784-length-18234-cov-6.994382_pt1 | contig 18234 bp, 15 predicted proteins | sample MGYA00380192_ERZ808041 | MGnify/ENA primary metagenome ERZ808041 (study PRJEB31490, sample SAMN06133412) | mouse gut metagenome | isolation source: Z1_1 | host: mice | place: China: Chengdu | collected 2015-05 ... | reverse complement strand
TTTTGTTACCCCCCGCCGCCGAAAAATGACAAAATTTCTTCGGCGTTTTCTTACAATTTCATATCGGCGTTGACAGGCCCCCAGCCACCGCTGGCGGTCAATGCCCATATTCTCCATTCCCGCCACAAAAATAGTTTCATACCCCAAATCCACCAGGTGGCGGGTCATCAGAATTCCACCCTCCTCGTCGTCCAACCCTACATCCGGAACCGCTGTCGGCTCATCGGTTTCCCCATAGGCATCCACAGAAACCATGGGCTTGCGGATCATGTTTTGGAGTTTTTTGCAGTTCTCCTTAGAACAGGACAGGGCAATCACACCGTCCACCTCGCAGGTCAGCAGCATCCTGGAGATTTCCTCCACATGGGGGGAAACGTAGAGCATCATATAGCAGCCCTGACGCCGCAGCTCCTCTTCAATGTTGCCTACGATGATACTGTAAAAGGGGTCGGCCAGTATGGTGTTCTCGAATCTGTGGTGACAGTGTATAACGGCGGCCACCAGCTTGGACTCCTCGCAGCGGATCGCCCCTTGCCGCTTCTCCTGGACATAGCCCATTTCATCCATCAGCTTCTGAATCCGCTTCAATGTTTCCGCGGATACCTTGTGCGCTTTTCCATGGATGACATTGGAGACAGTAGCAGTACTTACACCTGCACACTCTGCAATCTGCTTGATCGTAACCATCCAATATACGCCTCCCAATATCAGGTTCTGTGGATAAAAGGACAGGATTTACCTTCAATCGTTTTGAAAATATTATAAAAAATATTTTTCTTTTTGCAATCCCGGAATTGTTTACAAAACTTTTACCCCCAAGTAGTTGGAAAAGTTGGTTATGAGCGTAACCTGTCCGCAGACCTTTACAAGCCCGCAGCCCATGTGGTATTTTACTTAAACCGGATGGATCAATTCCTATGTCCGCATGATGAGGAGGTATTTTTATGGTACGCAAATGGTGGCATGGAAAAACGGCATATCAAATCTATCCCAAGAGCTTCTGTGACTCCAACGGCGACGGCATTGGCGATCTCCAGGGCGTGATCAGCAAGCTGGACTACCTGAAGGAGCTGGGGGTGGATATTGTTTGGCTCTCTCCCATCTACTGCTCTCCCCTGGCCGATCAGGGCTATGACATCTCCGACTATTACAATATCGACCCTCGTTTTGGCACCATGGACGATATGGACCAGCTGCTGGCCGAGGCCAAAAAGCGGGACCTCCATATCGTGATGGATCTGGTGGTCAATCACTGCTCCGATGAGCATGAGTGGTTCCAGAAAGCCTGCCAGGACCCAGACGGCAAGTACGGCAAGTACTTCTATATCCAGGACTGGCACGAGGGCGAGCCCCTGCCCTGCAACTGGCGCAGCGCCTTCGGCGGCTCCGTCTGGAGCAAGCTGCCCAGCCACAACGATAAGATCTACTTCCACGCCTTCCATCGGAAACAGCCCGACCTGAACTGGGAGAACCCCGAGGTCCGGCAGGAGATCTACAGGATGATCAACTGGTGGCTTGACAAGGGCCTGGCTGGCTTCCGTGTGGATGCCATCATCAACATCAAGAAGAAGCTGCCCTTCAAGGACTACCCTGCCGACCGGGCAGACGGTCTGAGCGCCCTGGAGCAGATGCTGGCCGAAGCCCATGGCGTCATCGACTTTCTGGACGAGATGGCGGAAAACACCTTCCGCAAATATGACGCCTTTACCTCCGGCGAGGTCTTCCACGAGAAGGAGGAAGATCTTCCTCTGTTTATTGGCGATCACGGCGCCTTTTCCTCCATGTTTGACTTTGCCCAGACCATCCTGGACCACAACCCCTTGGGCTGGTACGCCGCCCCGGAGATCACCCCCGACCAGTACAAAGCGGCCTGCTTCCACAGCCAGGCGAGGGTGGACGGCATCGGCTTCATGTGCAACATCATTGAGAACCACGATGAGGCCCGAGGCGTCTCCCATTACCTCCCCCCCGAGGGGCGCACTTTGGCGGGCAAAAAGATGATCGGCGGTCTGAATTTCATGCTCAGGGGCCTGCCCTTCATCTATCAGGGTCAAGAAATCGGCATGGAAAACTTCAAATGCACCTCTATCGACGAGGTGGACGACATTTCCGCACGGGACGAATATCAGGTAGCTCGAGACGCAGGGCTTACCCAGGAACAGGCCATGGCCGCGGTCAACCGCTTCTCAAGGGATAATGCCCGTTCCCCCTTCCAGTGGGACGCCAGCGAACAGGCAGGCTTTACCACCGGCACCCCCTGGCTTCGTGTCAACTCCAATTATCCCCAGATCAACCTGGCTGCCCAAAAGGACGACCCGGATTCTGTCTGGAACTTCTACCGCAAGTTGATCGCCCTGCGCCGGAACCCTGACTACAGCGAGACTGTGGTCTATGGCCGCACAGAGTCCTATCTGGCTGAGCAGAAAAATCTGATGGCCTACTTCCGCCGCGGCGAGGGCCAAAATCTGCTGGTTTCCGGTAATTTCCAGAAGGATGGGCAGGACATGGTTCTTCCCGGCCCAGTGAAAGCCGTTCTCATCAATAACCTGGAGGAATTTGATGTATCCGGCGGCGTCCTTCACATGGCTCCCTGGCAGTTTGTGGTTCTGGAGGTCTAAGCTATGAGCAGAGAAGCGGGAATTCTGCTGCCAATTGCGAGTCTCCCCGGCCCCTACGGAATCGGGTGCTTCTCCAAACACGCCTGTGCCTTTATTGATTGGCTCAAGGAATCCGGACAGTCCTACTGGCAGATCCTGCCCCTGGGGCCTACCAGCTTCGGCGATTCCCCCTACCAGTCCTTTTCCACCTTTGCCGGAAACCCATACTTCATCGACCTGGACGAACTGGTGAAGGAGGGCGTTTTGACCCAGGAGGAGTGCGCTGCCGCCGGGTTTGGGGCCGATGAAACTGACATCGATTACGAAACGCTCTACTTCCAGCGCTATCCCCTCCTGCGTCTGGCCTACCAGCGCAGCGACATCAGCCGGAACCCGGACTATCAGCGGTTTGTGGCGGAGAATGACTGGTGGTTGTCCGATTACGCCCTATTCATGGCGGTGAAAGAGCGCTTTGACGGCGCCCCATGGACCGAGTGGGCGGAGGACATCCGCCTGCGCTGGGACAATGCCATGGACTGGTACCGCCGGGAGCTCTACTATGAAATCGAGTTCCAGCAGTATATGCAGTTTAAATTCTTCCAGCAGTGGACCGCCCTGCGGCGCTACGCCCACAGCCAGGGCATCCGCATCATCGGCGACACTCCGATCTATGTAGCCATGGACAGCGCCGACACCTGGGCCCACCCGGAGCTGTTCCAACTGGATGAGAACAATGTCCCCATCGCCGTGGCAGGCTGTCCGCCGGATGGCTTCTCCGCGGTGGGGCAGCTCTGGGGCAATCCCCTCTACCGCTGGGACTACCACAAAGAAACCGACTACGACTGGTGGATGTCCCGCCTGTGGTACTGTTTCCAGCTCTACGACGTCATGCGTATCGACCACTTCCGGGGCTTTGACGAGTATTACTCTATACCTTATGGAGAAACCACCGCTATCAGTGGTCACTGGGAAAAGGGACCCGGTCTGGATTTCTTCCGAACCATGGAGCGCCGTCTGGGCTGGCATGAGGTCATTGCCGAGGACCTGGGCTACGTCACCGACTCCGTCCGCCAGTTGGTACGGAATAGCGGTTTCCCTGGCATGAAGGTGCTGGAATTTGCCTTTGACGCCCGTGACTCCGGCTCCGCCAGCGACTATCTGCCCCATAATTATGTAGAAAACTATGTTGTCTACACCGGCACCCACGACAACGAAACGGTGTCCGGCTGGCTGACCAGCATCACTCCTGAGGAGCTCCAGATGGTGCGCAATTACCTGTGCGACCGGTACACCCCGGACGAGAAGCTGTATAAACCCTTTGTGTCCCTGGCACTGGGGAGCGTTGCCCGGATGTGTATCATCCCGCTCCAAGATTACCTGGGTTATGACAACACTTGCCGCATCAATAAACCCTCTACTGTAGGTACAAATTGGCGTTGGCGGGTGACCACAGCGGAACTGACCGATAGCCTAAAAGCACAAATTCTAGCCTCCACAAAACGCTATGGCAGAATGAATAGGAAGTTCGTGGAAGATACCTGAAAATGAGACAAGAGACAAAAAGTTAGGCAGACCACAAAAATAAAGAGCAGATCACTTGACTATATTCAACCCGTGCATGGTATGGGCTATCGCTTTGCTTCGCATACATAGACCCCAGCGAAAAGGATCAATCATAGCTATGATAAAATGTTTGGCTTAATCCAGAACTCAGATTGATTTGCCGATCTTGCCAGCGTTGTCTAGCAGCTGTATCATAGTGTTTATCGAAGCTGAGCAGTACTCACGCAATGAAATATCTATGAATTGGAGGCGAATGAAGTGGAAAATAAGCAAAGAGATTCAAAAATGAACAGGCACAAAATATGGAAAGGAATGGGGACTGTTTTGTGCGTTCTCTTGCTGATTGTTGCAGGCGCGTATGTGTACCTGACGACTCACCCGCAGACCCTCGTCGGTCTGATTCAAAAAGCGATGTATAGCGATAACAACCCCAATTCTTTTGAGCCCTTAAACACACCGGGCGAGGGAATGACTGCGGCTGGCCAATATAAAATCAACGACATTGCCTATGGCACGGAATATCCCAACAGCTTTTTAGATATTACATATCCCGATTCCCATACGGAAATCAATCGACCCACTCTGTTCTATTTCCATGGGGGCGGATTTTTCGGCGGGAGCAAGAGCATGGGCGACCCAATGGTTGCGAATGAGGCGACCGCACTCTTAGACGATCTCTGTGCGCAGGGCTATAATATTGTCAATGTGGATTATGCGTTTGTACCGGACTACCATTTCCCGGTTCCATTGATCCAGATGAATGAAGCAATCCACTTCATTGAGGAACATAAAGAGGAGTACCATATAGACATGGATCACATCATTCTTATGGGGAGTTCTGCGGGAGCAATCATGGTTGCGCAGTACGGCACGATCCTATCCAATCCCGAATATGCGGCGCTGTTGAACTTGGAACCGTCTTTGTGCCGAGAGCAGGTTTCCGCTTTGGTTGTAGACGATGGCCCGATTGATTACAGACATATGAAATTGGGAGGTAAACTGCTGATAGGAAACTATGTGAAGGGCACAATTTATCTGAATAAAGACGAGTTGAATCGTTATGAGTGCATTTCTCATATGACCTCGGACTATCCTGCCGCATTCCTGCTGGGTAGCGAGTATCGAAACGATATGATTTCAATGGGGAAAAAACTACAGGAGGCAGGCGTTGAGAATATTCTTATAGACCCGCTTGTGGAACACGGGGAAGAAAAACCTCATTGCTTTGTGGCAAATGAGCGGATGGACCCCATCGCAAAGGAGGCATTTGACCGATTGACCACTTTTTTGAACAAAAAGGTCAAATAACGCAATCTTTCACACGACTGCCACCACAAAAGGCACATTCACCTGGAGGGCGCTGAGATTATCGTGTCCGATGGCCGTAGCGTGGACGGTTCCGAAAACTTCGAGCCCATCAAGACCCTGGCCAAGGAGTTGGGCGCCACTGTGGGCACTTTCCGTGCGGTTGTTGACTCCGGCTGGATTGTTCACTCCCACCAGGTGTTCTGCCAGGCCAACTGCTGGGCCATCATGGCCGAAGCGCTGCTGGGACGGGGCGATATGGCGTGGAAGTATTACAAGCAGATCCTGCCTCACTCCGTGATCAAGAAGATCGGCGTGGAGCGCTATCATTCCGAAGCCTACGCCTACTGCTCCACCATGCTGGGCAAGGACAACGAGAAATTCGGCTGGGGCTGCGTTTCCCAGGTCACCGGCACGGCGGCGTGGATGGATGTGGTGTCCACCCAATATCTGCTGGGTGTGCGCCCCACCCTCAAGGGGCTACTGATTGATCCCTCTATTCCCACTGAATGGGACGGTTATACGGTGGAGCGGCTCTATCGCGGCTGTAAGCTCACCATCCAGGTGGAAAATCCGCAGCACGTCCAGCACGGCGTGAGAGAGTTGACGGTCAACGGGCAGCCTGTGGAACTCGTTGAGGGAGCCTATATTACCGAGGAGATTCTCTCCGGGTGTCGTGCGGCGCAGGTAAGGGTGATCCTTGGATAACAAAGCACATTGTTCGGGGCACGGTGAACGTGGGGTCGCACCTCGTAGAACCACGCCCCGTTTTTTAGATAAAAGGTTGCTTATACTATAGGAACCTCTGATTTAATCCCGCCAACAAAAAGGTCAAGAGAAGTGATAAAATATTTTTCTTCGTTGCAGTATCACTCGCCCACATGGTGCTTGACACAAAACAAAATATCAGTAAAATAGCATAACGTGAGAACTGCGTCATAGACAAAAAGTAGACGCGGAAAATTTGGAGAACAACAGCTCAATTCCGATAGGAGTAGGATTTATGCGTTAAGGAAGGTGAGACTAATTTTTACGAATGATCCAAACCGTCAAAAGCTGTTTGCCCAGCTCAGTGAAAAGCTTTTTGAATTGACCAGCGATGGTATTTTGTTGGTCAGCCCAGATGGTACGATCCTATATATGAACGACGCCTATTGTAAACAGATTAAAATTGACCAGCAGACCGCGATCGGAATGCCCGTGGAGCATGTCATTACGAATACTGTGATCGCCGAGCGGCTAAAACGCAAGGATTTCCTTCCAGAGCATAATGTGCTGTGGGCCGTCAATCCGGGACAATATGCCTCGGAGGAAAAATATGCGGTAGTTTCCCGCCAATTGATCCGCGAACCAAACGGAACAACCTTGGGTGCAGTAGGTCAGGTTAAATTTATCGGAGAAACGATGGAGCTGTCCCAAGCGATCCGAAAGCTGAATGACGCACTGGATTATTGGAAAGGCGAGACACTTCGTTTTGGAAAAAAGAAGTATGTCTTTGAAAACATCATCGGTGTTTCCTCCCTCACGGTTTCCGCCAAGGACCTGGCACAGAAGGCCGCGTTCAATGATTTCCCTGTTCTCATTACGGGAGAGTCCGGGACAGGAAAGGAACTGTTTGCCAACGCCATCCACTACGCCGGTGCCCGCAGTGAACAGCCGATTGTCTGTGTGAACTGTGCGGCAATCCCCAGGGAACTCTTTGAATCAGAGCTGTTCGGTTATACCGAAGGAGCATTTACTGGTGCGAAACGTAGCGGCAAAAAGGGGAAATTTGAGCTTGCGAACCACGGGACCATTTTCCTGGACGAAATCGGCGATATGCCTTTGACCATGCAGGCAAAACTTCTTCGCGTGCTCCAGGAGGGTGAAGTGGAACGAGTGGGCGGGGAACGCCCGGTTCCTCTTGACGTGCGCATCATCGCTGCGACCAATAAAAACTTGATGGATGAGGTGCAGGTGGGACGGTTCCGGCTAGACCTTTTCTACCGACTGAACGTAGTAGACCTGCACATATCAGCCCTGCGGGACCGGCGTGAAGATATCCCGTTGCTGGCGGAGTCGTTCCTGAAGGAGATCAACCAAAAATATTCGTCAAGCGCACGGTTTGCATCGGATGTGATGTCGTATCTGCAAGGCTATCATTGGCCCGGAAATATCCGTGAGTTGCACAACGTGGTGGAGCGGGCCTATATGTTGGCAGAGCGGGAAGAAATCAGAGCGGAGCACTTTCCGCTGTATTTTGGGAGGAAGGAAGCTGCCTTGCCTAGCTTTGATGGACAGTCACTGGATGCCCTGAAGGAACAGTTTGAGCAGCAGGTCATTTTGGAAGCGCTGAGGCAGTGCGGCGGGAATGTAAAGAAGTGTGCTGATCTGCTGCAGGTTCATCGAAGCACACTATATAACAAACTGAAAACTTATCAGGCGGACGAGTATAAAGGATGACTGAAGTCCTTTTGAGCTGTCTAAAGATATCGACATGTCGACATCTTTAGACAGCTTTTTTCTGTATATTTGAGGCCATCCAATAAAAATCTCACAAAGTTTAAAGCTACAAAGTGACGAAAATATAGCAGAAATTGAATTTTATGGTCCCATTCAATGGAAATGTCGAATCCTTACGACAAGGCCAACGCATATGTGGCTTTCGTCGGGTTAAATCGGACCGAATCAAAAAATAAAATGACCGCCGAATCCGTTGGGGGAGAGGCGGTTGCGGGTTGCGGGATGCAATTTCAGATAGGCATGCTGATAATTTGGCATCGGATTTGCGGTAGTAATAAGGTGTTCCGACTTACTGTTTATGACGGGCCCGTCTGAACAAGAAATAAATTGAGGAGGGAACTGCTATGAGCGACTTTGTAAAGCTGAGCCGTAACGATGGGGTGGTTACTGTCACCATTGACCGTCCCGAGGCCTTGAATGCGCTGGACCCCAATGTGCTCGGAGAACTGGAGCGTAATTTTGAGGCGCTGAACAACGATCAATCTGTAAAAGTGATTATCCTGACCGGGGTAAAGAAAGCCTTTGTAGCTGGTGCAGATATCGCCAGCATGAGCAAGATGACACCAGAGGAGGCCGTGGAGTTTTCCCGGCTGGGGCAGCGGGTGTTTAACCGTGTGGCCTCCATGCGCCCGGTGGTGATTGCGGCAATCAACGGCTTTGCCCTCGGCGGCGGCTGCGAGCTTGCCATGGCCTGTGATATCCGTGTTGCAGCGGAATCCGCAAAAATGGGGATTCCGGAAACTTCCTTGGGTGTATTCCCCGGCTTTGCTGGGACCCAACGCCTGCCTCGGCTTGTGGGGCTGGGGATCGCGAAAGAGATGCTGGCTACGGCCCAGAAGATCGGTGCCCAACGGGCCTATGAGATTGGTCTGGTCAACCATGTGGTCCCCAATGAGGAGTTGCTCAGTTTCTGTGAGGATTTGGCAAAGACGATCCTGAAAAACAGCACTATTGCCATTGCTGCCGGAAAAAAGCTGATGGATATGGGCAGCGAAGTGGATTTAGACAAGGCTCAGGATTACGAGGCCGCTCTATTTGGCGTTGCATTTTCCACTGCAGACCAAAAGGAGGGCATGGCCGCGTTCCTGGAGAAGCGCCCTCCTGCGTTTCAATGATGTTTATTCAGGCAAGTATTTAAGCAGCATATCTTGGATCTGCCCCAGTGGAATCAAATAAGAGAGAGAAAGGAAGTATATGATGAATGCATTAGGCATGATTGGATTGCTGATTGCTTTTGTTCTTCTGGTTTTTTTGGCGATGCGGGGTGTGCCCATCCTGCTGATTGGTCTTATTTGTTCGGCAGTGGTTGCCCTGACCAGTGGACTGAACGTCTATGACACCTTCGTTGGCCCCTACATGAGCGGTTATGTGACCTTTATTCAGAGCAATTTCCTGATGTTCCTGGCCGGTGCCCTGTTTGGCCGCATGATGGAGATCACTTTTGGTGCCAACGCAATCGCCGAGTTTATCGTTGGGAAGCTGGGCCGGGATAAGGCCATTCTGGCTGTGGTGCTCTCCTGCTGTGTGTTGGCCTACGGCGGTGTCAGCGTGTTTGTGGTGGGCTTCACCATCTACCCCCTGGCGGTAAACCTGTTCAAAGAGGCCGACCTTCCCCGTGCGTTTTTGCCCGGTGCCATTGGTTTTGGCTCCGTAACCTTTGCTATGACCAGCCCCGGTACGCCCCAGCTGCAGAACCTCATCCCCTGTGAGACGCTGGGCACCACCTCCATGGCTGGTACTGTGGTGGGTTTCATCGTCGGCGTATTCATGTTAATCGTGGGCTACATTTGGCTGGATCGCATGGTGAAAAAGGCCATAGCTGGCGGTGCTCATTTTGAGGCGAATGCAGCTGATATGGCAGCGACCGGCAATCATGAGAATCGAAAGCTCCCCAATCCGTTGGTGGCGTTTATCCCCATCATTGTGACGATCGTAGCCTTGAACGCTTTCAAGATTCCAGCTCCAATTTCCATCGCGTTGAGTATCGTTGTGGGCCTCGTCCTGATGTTCCCCTTCTACGACTATAGGAACCTGTTCAATGATTTTGGAAAGGGTGCCACTTCCGCCATCTCCGCCATCACCAACACCAGCGCAGTGGTGGCCTTCGGCACGGTGGTCAAGGCGGTTCCTGCGTTCCAGACCCTGGTGGACTTTGTCACTGGCCTGCCCATCCTGCCCCTGTTTGGCGCAGCCATCGCAGTGACTGTTATCTGCGGCATCACCGGTTCTGCCACCGGTGGCATCGGCATTGCCACCCCCATCATTGGCCCGATTTATACGGCCATGGGTGTACCTGCCGCCGCTATCCACCGTGTGGCTTCTATCGCCTCCGGCGCTCTGGACTCCATGCCCCACAACGGCTACATTGTCACCCTTCTGAACATCTGCGGATGCACACATAAGGAAGGCTATATGCCCCTCTTTAAGCTCACCGTGATCCTTCCCGCAGCGGGCACCGTTCTTGCGGTCCTGCTGTTCCAGGTATTCCCGAATCTTCCCTAAAAATAAATAAAAATGGAGGCATAATCATGTATCCTGATCTGTTGAAAGGCGTTCGCGTGGTAGACTTTACCACTCATGTGGCGGCCCCGGCCTGTACCCGCATCATGGCTGACTGGGGCGCTGATGTAATCAAAGTTGAGGGAACCGGAGGCGAGGCTTACCGCGTATTCGGTGCTTCCCTGGGTACTCCTATCGACGACGACAAAAATCCCCTCTTCCAGCTGGAAAACGCGAACAAGCGGGACATCGGCTTGAATCTGAAGACCCCCGAGGGCATGGAGGCTATGCTGAAGCTCATTGGCACCGCTGACGTTTTCATCACCAACGTGCGTATGAAGTCTCTGGAGAAGCTGGGGCTGGACTACGAAACCCTGTCCGCCAAGTTCCCCAAGCTGGTCTGGGGCCATGTGTCCGGCTACGGTCTGTACGGCGAGGAGGCCGCCCGCCCCGGCTTTGATATCGTGGCCTTCTGGGCCCGAGGCGGCATGATGTGCGATATGCCGCCAAAAGGCAATCCCCCTCTGTCTGTCCCCAGCGGCGTGGGCGACCACACCACGGCTCTGGCTCTTTTGGGCGGCGTCTGTGCGGCTCTGCTGAAAGCCCGCCAGACCGGCAGGGGCGAGAAGATTTGCACCTCCCTTTACAACACCGCGATCTATGCCAGCGGCCTGATGGTTACTTCTTCCCAGTATGGCGACCACTACCCCAAGTCCCGCTATGAACCCTCCACGCCGCTGATGAACTCCTACTGCTCCAAGGACGGCGAGTGGTTCACCCTGGCTCTCCTGAATTACGAGGTCATGTTCCCCAAGCTGTGCAAGGTGCTGGAGCTGGACGACGGCCTTGCCTCTGATCCTCGGTATTGCAATGTGACCGCAGTGAAGCAGAACGGCAACAACGAGGCGCTGTGCCGGATTCTGGAAGAGGGTTTTGCCAAGTTTGACAGCGCTTACCTGGGTGAGGAGATGACCAAGCATGATCTGACCTTTGAGCGTTGCCGTCATTTCCACGAGATTTCCAAAGACCCCCAGGCCCATGCCAACTTCTACTTCAACGAGTTTGAGTATGCCGATGGCAGCACTGTACAGCTTCCTGCTACCCCGGTTCACTTTAGCACCAACGAAGCGCTGCCCTGTGGTCCCGCTCCCAAGCTGGGCGAGCACAACGTCGAGGTTTTGGGCGAGCTGGGTTATACTCCCGAGCAGGTTGCGGCCATGGAGAAATCCGGTGCTGCCGTATCCCGCTAAACGCTGCAAGTTATAAAAATACATCCACGATCATTTTTTGAGAAGTGCCTGGGCCGTCTGGTCCCTGGACAGTCCGAGCCCATTCAATACGATTTAGGAAGGACGAATATATCATGACATTTCAGTTCACCGAGGACCAACTGGCCATTCAGGAGCTGGTTCGTAATTACGCAGAGAAAGAGATCCGTGCCCGGGCGGACGAGATCGATAAGACCGGTCGCTTTCCCCAGGAGAACATGGACGGTCTGAAGGAGCTGGGCATCCTCCAACTGACCATCCCCGAGGAGTTTGGCGGGACGGGCATCGATGATGAGGTCACCAAGGCTCTGGCCGTGATGGAGGTGGCCAAGTGCTGCGCTTCTACTGCCGAGATTCTGGATGTTCACTATCTCTCCACCGACATCCTTATGCGCAAGGGTACACCGGAGCAGAAAGCCCTCTATCTGCCCCAGGCCGCCGAGGGTAAGCTGGGCGGCTTTGCCCTCACCGAGCCCGGAGCGGGTTCCGATGCTGGCGGGCTCAAGACCAAAGCCGAGAAGGATGGGGACGACTACATTCTGAACGGCGTTAAGTGTTTCATCTCCAACCTGGGTCCCGAGGAGGGCAACCACTTCGTGGCGGTGGCCGTTACTGAGCCGGGCATCGGCACCAAGGGGACCACGGCCTTCCTGGTGGACCGCTCCATGCCCGGCGTGTCCTGCGGAAAGACGGAGGACAAGATGGGCATCCGGGGCGCCGCCGTGTCTGAACTGGTGTTGGAAAACGTGCGGGTCCCCTCCTCTGCCATCCTGGGTAAGCTGGGCGAGGGTTTCAAGATTGCCATGATGGGCCTGGACGGCGGCCGGATCGGCATTGCTTCGCAGGCGTGCGGCGTGGCCTTTGGTGCCATCGCCGAGGCAGTGAAGTATTCTGGTGAGCGCATCCAGTTTGGCAAGCCCATCAACGCCAACCAGGGCCTGCAGTGGTATCTGGCGGATATGGCCACCCGCGCCGAGGCTGCGTGGCTGCTTACTTTGAAGGCGGCTTCCCTGCGCCAGCAGGGCCTGCCCTGCACCACCACCGCCTCCATGGCAAAATGGTACGCTGCCGAGGCCGCCTGCTATTGCTGCGACCTGGCTCTCCAGATTCACGGCGGCTACGGCTACATGAAGGACTATCCCATCGAGCGTATGTACCGCGACGCCCGTATCCTGCGCATCTACGAGGGAACTTCTGAAGTGCAGAAGATGGTGATTGCCAGAAGTGTGCTGAAAGGCTAATCTTTAATGCAAAACAGCAGCCTCTGCCGACTTTCCAAGGGCTGTTACCTTTGCAAAATCACAAAAACTGCGGCTGAATTTGATTGGAGAGCTATTTATGAATATTTTAGTCTGTGTCAAGCAGGTACCTGACACCACCGAGATCAAGATCGACCCGGTGAAGAACACGCTGATCCGCGAGGGCGTGCCCAGCATCGTCAACCCCTTCGACGGCTATGCCTTGGAGGCCGCCGCCCGCATCAAGGACAAGGACCCCGACACCAAGATCGTCGTCCTGTCCATGGGCCCCGAGCAGGCGAAGGCCGCCCTGAAGGAGTGCCTGGCCATCGCGGCGGACAAGGCTTACCTGGTGAGCGACCGCGCCTTTGGCGGCTCCGACACCCTGGCCACCAGCTACATCATCAGCGAGACCATCAAGAAGGTGGAGGAGCTGGAGGGCAGGTTCGACGCCATCTTCTGCGGCAAGCAGGCCATCGACGGCGACACCGCCCAGGTCGGCCCCGAGATCGCCGAGCATCTGGGCCTGCCCCAGGTCACCTACGGCCTGGAGGCCGAGGTGGACGGCGACCTGGTCAAGGTCAAGAAGGAGGTCGAGGAGGGCCAGGAGGTGATCGGCGTGAAGACTCCCTGCGTGGTGACGTTCACCAAGCCCGCCTGGGACCCCCGCTATCCCACCATCAAGCGCAAAATGGCTGCCAACCGGGCCAACATCCCCACCCTCACCGCCGCAGACCTGCCCACCATCGACCTGGAGAAGGCCGGCCTGAAGGGTTCCCCCACGAAAGTGAAGAAGACCTTCGTGCCGCAGAAGAAGTCCGGCGGCGTGAAGATCAAGGAAGCGGACAACGAGGCGTCCGCCAAGAAGCTGTTCGAGCTGCTGAGCAGCGCCAGCATCATTTAAGGAGGGGACAGCAATGGAAGCCAAGACCAAGGATCTGTGGGTATTTGTTGAAACAAATGAGGACGGCACCGCGAAAAACGTGGGCATCGAGCTGCTCACCCCCGGCAAGATGATGGCGGGCAAGCAGGGCGGCGCTCTGGTGGCCATTGTCATCGGCAGCGGTGCCGGCGAGGCCGTGAAGGCCGCCAGCGAGCACGGCGCGGACAAGGTCATCGTGGTGGACGGCCCCGAGTACAAGCACTACAGCACCGACGCCTATGCTGCCGCCCTGTGCACCCTGGTGGAGAAGTACGGCCCCACCAGCATGCTCATCGGCGCGACCAACAACGGCCGCGACCTGGGCCCCCGGGTGAGCTGCCGCCTCAAGACCGGCCTGACTGCCGACTGCACCGCCCTGGACATTGACGAGGAGTCCGGCAACGTGGCGTGGACCCGTCCGGCGTTCGGCGGCAACCTGATGGCGACAATCCTGTGCCCGGACAACCGTCCCCAGATCGGCACGGTGCGCCCCGGCGTGTTCAAGAAGAGCGACGCCGTGGAGGCCAAGGCCGAGATCGTCAACGAGGACATCCATGTTGCTGAGAGCGACATCCGCACTCAGGTCATTGAGATCATCAAGGAAATGGGCGGCGAGAACGTGGACCTGGAGGGCGCGGAGATCATCGTGTCCGGCGGGCGCGGCGTGGGCGGCCCCGAGGGCTTCGAGCCCATCAAGGCGCTGGCCAAGGAACTGGGCGCGACCGTGGGCGCGTCCCGCGCCGCCGTTGACTCCGGCTGGATCGCCCACGCCCACCAGGTGGGCCAGACGGGCAAAACCGTGGGGCCGAAGCTGTACATCGCCTGCGGCATTTCCGGCGCGATCCAGCACCTGGCGGGCATGAGCAGCTCCGACGTGATCGTGGCCATCAACAAGGACCCCGACGCGCCGATTTTCGACGTGGCCGACTACGGCGTGGTGGGCAACCTCTTCGAAGTGCTGCCTATTCTCACTGAGGAAATCAAGAAAGCCCGCGGCTAAAACAGGCCGTTTGAAGATTTTTCTCTGACAAGCAGAAAAGCATCACTCCATTCTTCTCAACAGAGTACGTACAATTGTTTTATTTTCTTGCGGTACAGAGCCTCTCAGTCCCAGAGGGTTTCTGCTTCTACGAAGCCTTGAACCATCCTGTTTCATGGTTTGCAAGGCCGCAGCAGGAATGCGTTGATTCGTGGTATTCCATGATCCTGGCAATGATGCCTGTATTACTCGATTTCATATTTTCTGCAGGAGGAGGGGGAAGCGTTGTCTTCCCCTTCCCCTTTAACTATATCAGGAAACGATGAAATGTATGCTTTATAAAAAAGCAAGGAAAGACATAAGAGCAATTCCTTACAAATTGGGAAAAGTGCTCTTATTGATATCGCAGTAATAGAGGTGTTTTTGTGGTTACAAAGGTTTGGAAAAGTCCATCAATATACAATATTCAGGTAGATTTTCCGCAGAATCCTTTGCGCAGCCTCAATGTGTATGTGATCGTGACACCAACGAAGAACTTGATTATTGATACCGGATTTAACCGCATTGAATGCCGGGAAGCCTTATGGAGTGGCATTCGATCCCTGGGGCTGGATCTGAGCAAAACAAGCGTATTTTTGACCCATCTTCATTCTGACCACACAGGTCTGGCCGGAGATTTCGTGATACAGGGGTGCCCAATCTACATGGGACGAATCGACTACGAGTATCTCCGTGGGATGAAAAATGAAGATAATTTGTCGGCTCTTGATACACTTTTCCACCATGAAGGGTTCCCAGAAACAATATTAGCGCTTCAAAACAAGGAAAACCAGGGCAGCCGTTACAGTGTGAAGCAGATGTTCCCCGCCCTGCTGGTGGACGATGGCACAGTGCTCACACTGGGAGAATTGGAAATCCAGTGCATCCAAACTCCCGGACACACACCCGGCCATATGGTACTCTATCTGCCGAAACAGCAGCTGCTATTTACCGGCGACCACATTCTTTTTGACATCACTCCCAATATTGCTGTATGGAACGGAGTGCCCTGCTCGCTGGAGGACTATCTGGCCAGCTTGGACAAGGTCCGAGTCCTGTCAGTGAAGGCAGCGTTTCCTGCCCACCGCCACGGCGAGTCCGACGTATACCAGCGTATCAATGCTCTCCAGAACCACCACAAGGAGAGGCTGGAGGAGATCCGCCAAGCAGTAGAGGATCATCCCGGATCAACAGTATACCAAATCGCGGGGATGATCACATGGGCCGCCCGAGGACTGGGGTGGGAGCAGTTTCCGCCTCATCAAAAATGGTTTGTCATGGGAGAAACACTGGCACACCTGCGATATTTGAGTGATCATGGATTGGTATCACGAACTGAAAACGAGAACATTTTCTTATGTTTTGTTTCAAAAGCCAAGTGTTTATAGCCTAAAACAACCGTCACAGCAACCCTGAGCACAAACAGCATACCTTAGTCAAGGAAACACTCAAGGAACCATTCTGTCCGAGTCCGTCACTATACATGATGCACCAAGTCGTTTTGTTGGGATCGCGGTACGAACCAGCCGCAAGGCCACGGGTTGAGGTGATGTGCATCTTACCTCAATTGGGTGCGGAGAGATAAAGAGTTCCCCCGCCTCCACCACAGCCCAGCACATTGTGTAATATTGCTGTACAATGCTCGACTGGCGGATGACGAGCAGTTTTCGTTTCCGCCTCTGTACCCGACCATTCTGCCCAGGCACAGAAAAAACAAGTTAATATTCTTCCCACAAGGAGCGCAAGCAGTTCAAAGACAGCTTGCGCTCCTTTTCCGTTCGACATTTTTCGACGCTGCCCGTCATTTCCACCCATCGGACAGTATCAAAAAGTGCCGAATTTTTTTGCCCCGCTGCCGGGGCCCTCCGCTTCTGAAATCAAGGTTTTCACCATTTTCAGAATGCAGGAGGTCACAAGCATGGGATTTTATTATGCCAAAGAAAAGCGGCAATTTGATAAGGAGTGGAAGAAACTCCAGAAAGAATACGAGGACGCCGGTATGGACCCTAACGCCATCGAGTCCATGCGCAGCTATGACTGGGAGATGTTTCTTTCCCGCCGTACTTATGAAAACCACACACAGCAGTTGCTGTCAACGCTGATTTGAAATTGTAAGAAAACGCCGAAGAAATTTTGTAGTTTTTCGGCGGGGGGGGGAAACAAAAATCAGGTGCTGCCTTGTTCAAAAAGAGTGTTTACGATTTGCTGTTTCTGGCGCATAAATTCCTTGCGCTCCTTCAGGCGGTAAGACTCGCCCTTGATGTTAATCACGGTACAATGGTGCAAAACCCGATCTAGGCAGTGTTCACATAAGTGCATCAATAATGAGAGCAAAATAGAGAAAAGCTAAAAAGATAATATCCAGTTTGTCATAGCGGGTAAAAATGCGACGAAACCGCTTGATACGACGAAAAAGCCTCTCAACCTGGTTGCGCTGTTTGTACAGCTCTTTATCGTAGTCCCAAGGATCTTTGCGATTACTTTTTGGCGGAACAATAGGTATATAGCCAAGTTCTACTGCCAAAGCTCTCGTCTCATCCCCTTCGTAGGCCCGATCCATCAGAAGGTAAACCGGATGATCCAGCGGACCGAGCTGCCGCAAAAGAGCACGGCCTTCAGGGCCATCTCCGCAGTTTCCAGCAGACAACGAAAAGATTACCCCATCTCGATCAGATGCGGCGACCATATGAAGTTTGGTATTCCATCCGCCTCGTGTCCTTCCGACGGCTTGCGCTCCGTTTTTTTCAGTGCGCCCATTCCGTCAGGATGAACCTTGATGCAGGTGGAATCCAAGCTGACTACGTTTATTTGGATTTGAATAATTCCCAGTTGCTGCAAACGCAAAAATGCTTTTTCCAAAACGCCCTTTTTCGCCCAGCGGTTTATCCGGACATAGATCACGTGCCAATCTCCGTATTCTTTGGGCAGGCTCCTCCATTTGCACCCATTTTCCATTACGTGCAGCGCCGCGTTCAATACATCCAGATTGCTGATTTTTGCTGGTTTCCGCTGTTTCGGAAAGCATTCTGCGATTTGCTCGTATTGCTCTTTCTTCAGTTCCATTCTCTTATTATAGCATATCTTTATTTGTGTGAACAGACCCTAGGATTGCGGAGGCGATGGTAACGTCGGCAAAAACCTCGTTCCACTGGGAGAAGGTCTTGTTGGAGGTAAAGACGGTGGACGTTTTCTCATACCGTCTGGCAATGAGCTGAAAGAACAGATTTGCGCCCTGGATGTCCATAGGAAGATAGCCGATCTCGTCAATGATGAGCATCTTGTACTTGGCCAGGACCCTGAGCTTGTCCGGCAGGCGATTCTC
>ERZ808041.783-NODE-783-length-18282-cov-11.769239_pt1 | contig 18282 bp, 19 predicted proteins | sample MGYA00380192_ERZ808041 | MGnify/ENA primary metagenome ERZ808041 (study PRJEB31490, sample SAMN06133412) | mouse gut metagenome | isolation source: Z1_1 | host: mice | place: China: Chengdu | collected 2015-05 ... | reverse complement strand
ATTGAGAAGTTCCTCCTCTGTAAGTCCGGTAACTTTCATAATTTTTACAATTTCCGTGCCATCTTCCAGTAAAGACTTTGCAATTTCTTTAGTTTTTTCCCTTACCTTCTGGTTCGCATATTCAATTTTTTCCTTCTCATAAAGCTGTCCTAACTGTGTCATGTTTGTATGCCTCCGTATCTGTTCTGCAAAATTTACAGTATTCTTTCAGAGCAGTGAATTGTTAGGGACAAGCTAAGGTAAATTAAAGAAATCGTGGCTCACTGCTTTGCTGGTATTATACAGTTACATTTTCATCCTGAAGGCGAAGTAACTCTGCCTCAGTCAGTCCTGTAACTTTCATAATTTTAATAAGGTCGTCACCTTCATCCATCAAGGATTTAGCCATTTCTATAACTTTTTCCCTTGCTTTCTGATTACCATATTCAATTTTTTCCTTCTCATAAAGCTGTCCTAACTGTGTCATGTTGATGCGCCTCCTTATTTGATCCATGTAATCCCTGTTTATAAATTTGTCACTTGCAACTATCACGCCGGACAGGGTAAAAATCCGCTGCCTTTCGTCCGGTATCTGTTCAGCTAGGCCAACGATCCTCTCCAGCATACTCTGTTTCCCTTCTGTTCCGGGAACCGTAAGCGGCAGGATCACCAGCCGCATCAGGTCATCATCTTCCAAAGGGATGCCGGACCGGAGTTTCCCCTGAATTTCATGAAAGGCTGCCTCACCGTCTATATGGGACAGGAAAGCCTGCTCGGTACGCAGGGTAAAACAGTCCGTTTCAAGCGTTGGTTCCGCGCTTTGTACATCGCTGGTGTAGATAACGATCAGGCGCAGGTTGAATGTTTCATCTTCCTTAAAGTATTTTTCCATTACCCGTGCGATATAATTCAGATATTTTATCTTATTCGCCTTTTTGTATACCGATTCATAATCTACAATCGCATAGGTGCCATCTTCCAGCAGAAACAGGTTGTCAATGCTTTTTTCATTTGCAGCAATCTTCGGCAGGTCCGTGGGAAGAAGTTCCCTGATCTTCGGCAGGTCGATGCCATATGCCGCAAAACTTTTTTCTTTATATGTCTGCCCGAGAATCTTAAATAAAATGTCCTTATTCTGATTAACGATTCCTTCTGACATTATATTCCCCCTTACCTCTGTAATAAAGTCATATACTGGAGTTCCATATCCTTGTCCAGCTTGATTTCAGTTACTCTTTTATGAATTGCTCTGACCAGCGGGCTGGAGGTCTGCTGCGCACAGGCGTCAGTGCTGTTTTCGATATATGCCAGAAAATCCTTTATCTCGTCATCCACATCATCCTTTTCCCCCTTGGTGCTTAAAAATATCTCGGTGGTTTCATCACCGAGCGCCAGCGACAGATCTTCCAGACACCGGTTCTCAAAGGTGTAGATGTGTCATCCGTTGGAAAATAGATCAAAGGTGCAGATAAAGATGATGTACGATTTCTTCAGCTTTGTGCAGTTTTCTCCGGTGCAAATTATGTCTGAGTCAATACTGCACTGAAAATACCTTATTTTTCTGATAATTTCCTCATCTTTGCAGCACAGCATCTCAACAGAGTATATGGTTTCCTGCTCATCATGGATGCAGGCATCTAAGTGGATGTCCCCCGCTGTCAGGTGTAATGTCAGTGGTTTTCCGGGTAATCGGGAACTCTACCTTCTTAATGGGGACATTTAATATTTTTTCCAGTACCATGCGGCATATTTCCGTGTCGCTCATTACCTTCCCAAATAAAAAACTGTCTGCAAGGTTCAGTTCTTGAATAATGTTCGTTTTGTTTGCCATAAAAAGCATACCTCTCTTTCTCAAATTATAGCATGATTCTGCTGTTTTGTCAGTTGCGATTTGAATTGTTTTACGGATTGCGAACAGAACCCGTATATAGAAAAAGTACCCTGTGACTGTCTGGATACTTGAAAAAACTGCCGTTTTCAAGACAGCTTTTTTCAGATAGTGCATTTCCTGGTTTTCAAACATTTCCAGTTTCTGATGCCGGTAGGGTTCCATGCAGTTTTCGTCTTCCGGAAAGCGGATATGTTTATCCGGAATGATGAGCCGCAGAACATCCCGCCCGGTTTCACGGACCTTTTTCAGCCGTATGCAGCAGTCCTCATAGATACCGGAAACCATATCGCCGTCATGGAAGGTCTCCCCGCTTTGTACCCGCATACCCATTGCGTTCAGAAGATAGCAGATATGCTCTTGGGGAAGGTCCAGCACCATCTGGAAATCAGGGTGCCGGTATTTTTCCATTCCGTGTGTATGGGCATTGCATAGGTAAGGATAAGGGCCGGGATCGTCAAGGATATAGTGTATGATCCAGTCAATATTTTTCCCCATAATGCCCTCCTACGCCGACAGCATATCCAAAAATTCCTGCTCAGTCAGGACTTTGACGCCGAGCTGCTGTGCCTTTGCCAGTTTGCTTCCGGCTTTTTCCCCGCAGATCAGGTAATCCGTCTTTTTGGTAACGGAGCTGCCGGGCGTGGCGCCGAGGCTGATGATCTTGGCGTTGATCCCGTCGCGGGTGAAGTTCTCAAGCTTTCCTGTCGCTACGATGGTGCATCCTGCAAATGTGTTGTTCGCTGTTTCGTTCATATTGTTCTCCTCTCCGGATGACTGTGCATCCAAACCATTGTCAAAGTGTAATTCGTTCTGTAAGCTGCCCCATAATAAGAGATGATCCGAATTGCGGAACCACTCATGGAGGTTGCGGCTCATAGTGTCCCCAATTCCCTCAAGGCAGGTAAAATCGAAACGGTCCAGCGCAGCCAGCTTTAACTCCCGCAGGCTGCCGTGGAAATGTCTGTCCAGTATCCTGCCGGCAGTCCTGCCGATCAGGGGAATATCCATTGCCACAACGAAGCGTACAAAGGTTGTGTTGCGGCTTTCGTTGATGGAAGCAATCAGATTTTCATAGGATTTTTCTCCGAAACCTTCCAGAGCGATGATCTCATCACGGTAGCGGTCAAGGTGGTATAAATCCTGATAGGTTTTCAAGGCGCCGATCTGAATAAGCTGATCCAGCGTTGCCTCGGAAAGCCCCCTGATGTTCATGGCTTTCTTTTCTGCGAAGTGGACGAAGCGCTGAAGTACGCGGCTGCCACATTCAGGATTGTCACAGTGGAGCGTCTCTATCAAGCGCCCTTTGTCACCAGCCCTGGAATGGGTGCGTGTGCGCTGCCCACAGCAGGGGCAGGTCTGCGGCGTCATGTCCTGATAGTTCCCACGGTCCAGATTTTCCTCCACATGGGGGATGATCATATTGCGCTTGGATACCAGAATACGGCATCCGGGGTGCAGCTCCAGTCCCTTGATAAAAGTCAGGTTATGGAGGCTTGCCCTGGATACCTCACAGCCGTCAATCTCCACCGTGTCAAATATTGCGACCGGCGCAATCTCGCCGCTGCGCCCTGTCTGCCACTCAATAGAGCGGAAGACTGTCTCATAGGTGTCATCCTCAAATTTGAAGGCAATGCCGTCATTGTAATGGTGTCCGGTTCTGCCGAGGCTTGCGGAATAGGAAAAGCTGTCGAAGCGCAGCACCATCCCGTCAATGGGAATGTCCGAAATCTCCGCAAGGTCTGTCAGTGTCTTTATTTTCGTTTCAATGCCTTCAGCCGATTCATTTGGTGAAACCGGCAGGAAGGGGCAGATTCCGAATCCGTACTCGGACAGGGAGAGCAGCATATTGCTGCGGCTGTCCCGGATGTCCTCAAATTCTTCCATTCCTTCAAGAATGTTAAAGGCGAAAAAGCTGATCTCCCGTTCTTTGCAGATACTTGAGTCCAGACACCGGATAGATCCGGCGGCAAGGTTCCTTGCATTGCGGTAGGGCTTTCCGTCGCTGCCTGTCAGGGTATCCTTCAGGCGCTCAAAGTCGCTCTTATGGATGAACCCTTCGCCCGATAACTCAAGATGCCCTTTGTAGGGGATGGAAACCGGCACATTGCGGAAAGCGGCTATGTTATGGGTAACGAGTTCCCCTTCATCACCGTCGCCTCTGGTGGAGCCTTCCACAAGCTTCCCGCCCTCATAGACAAGCTTTACGGTCAGACCGTCCAGTTTCAGCATGAGCAGGGCAGCATGGCCTTTCAGGAAAGCAGCCAGTTCGCTGACCATTTTTGTCTTATCCAGAGAGAGCAGTGGGATGCGGTGCCGTACCTTTTCCAGACTGCTGACAGCTTTATAGCCTACGGTCTGGGTGGGGGAGTTGCTCAGGATGATCCCCGTTTCCTTCTCCAAACGCTCCAGTTCGTCGTAAAGATGGTCGTAGACGGCATCTGACACACTGGGAGCATTTTTGTTGTAATACTCATCGCGGTACTTGTTGAGTTGATTCACGAGTTCGTGAATACGTTCTGTTGTCTGTGACATTCATTTTTCCTCTTTTCTTTTAGATTTTGCCAGTGAATTTGTGAAATTCCCTTCCCGGCCTCCTTTCCTGAACGAACTCGCCTGTCGCCTCGTTGTCGCGGTATTCGCCGTTGGCTCCATTACTCACGCAAAAAGGCAGGAGATGATAGCGGCTTAAACTGCCGGATCATTCCTGCCTGCGTACAGATCTGCTGTATGATAGCCTGTAAAATGATTTTATACAGACATAAAAAGAGCCAGAAGACATAAAGTGTCCTGCACTTTATACTTTCTGACTCCGTACAAACTTAAACAGCGTGTGCTTTTCGTTCTGGAACTGCACAAAATTCAATAACAAATTTATAATAGCACAATATATAGAACGAGTCAAATAGAAAACACAATATATGGGTGCAAATATAAGGTGAAAAATATTAGCACTCGACTCTTGACAGTGCTAATAGAATGTGATATATTATAAATACCAAGAGCGCTGTTGTTTATATAGATTAAGCAGCCAAATATAGAACCGTACCTTTATAATTGCATAGAGTCCGAAAAAGAAATTTTCTTTACATCGAATTCTAGGCATCCATGAATAGGATGTCTTTTTTGATGCAATAGATAAAGCCGTAAGTGAAATATTTGGCATAAAAAATAGTTTGGAGGACTTTTTAATGAATAATGCAGTTATGAGATCACAAGGATATGCTGTGAGCATGGAACATGACATACGGAGAGTTTTTAATTGTGAAAGATTTGGATTTGCGGGTGTTGCCAATAGCGATTTTATTAGAAAAAATCCATTGGCAGCGGTGCTAGCCACTTGCGGATTTATATACGCAAAAGTCAATGAGCAAGATAAAAAAATAGTTGAAGAATTTATAAATGATACAAGTTTTTATTTGGAAATGTCCATAGATGAGCTTTTATCTTTTGAAACATCAAGTAAGACAATAGATAAAGCAACAATAGAGCTTGAATATGAAAATGGTGAAAAAGCGTTGGAAGATATTATGGATAAGTTTAGTAACATTTGCGATTTAGTAGCTTAGTAAATTTTCTAAAGTAAATAAATATAGGTTCATTACGGAATCCTTCAGAATTATCTGGAGGATTTTTCTTTCAAATAATAATAAAGGGAAGGACAATTTGCCTTCCCCTTAATTAGTACATTTTATAAAATATGTCAATATGGGTTTACAAATTCATGGATGGAGACATACTCATGGTTAAGTGCCGCCTGTAGTGTTTCAACGGAATCTGTGGTAATGCCGCCGCATTCCTGGAACCACTGCAGCAGTTCCTTATCAGAACTGAAATAAAAATCCGTGTCCCCATGTGCATTGTCAAAAAGCATATTCAGGGAGCCGTCGGACGGTCGTTCTGACAGATATGCCTTATACTGGTTTGTCAGGTATGCCCCGTTTATATCGGTATTGATGTAGATGCTGCTGCCGGGTTCCTCCGCCTCCAGTTCAAAGCTTACGCCAAAATAATTGGCAATGCTTAGGTACGCTTCATACATGGGATTCCATGCGGAGTCACAGTACAGGGTGATGTGGCTGTCTTCAGTGCAGACATCCACCACATTGCTCCTAAGACTAATGCCATCCGTGGGGATGCCATTTTGTTCAAATATCCGGCAGAGTCTGGAGTCATCCACGGAAGTCCCGGCGGGATAACAGTCATTAACAGCCTGCTTCAGTGCGGCCAGCCCTTTTTCCTGCCCATCAGATGCGGCATAAAAAACCACGGTATCCATACAAACATTTGCCATCTTATGCCGCCTCCTTCCTGTCTTCTAAGTGGAAAAACTCACTGATGTCCCATATGCCGGTCAGATATTTTCCGGCAGGGCATTCTTCCCCATCCGTGCCGCAGGCGCAGCTTCCGTTCCTGTGTATGGAGAGCAGGGCGGCAAGTGTTCCCCACCGTGGGCTTCTGTTCTTTTCCTTGTCAATTTTGCGGCAGCGGTGATACCGTCCACAAATCTGTTCGCAATCCTTCAGGGTTCTTTCGATTCCCATGCAGACGGCAGGTGCGTTTTGGGCGAGGAAGATAAAAAACTCCGGCTCCAGCGATGCGTGCTGCAGGTGGTTCAGGGTAATCTCTATCAGGTCATTGTGGCTTATGTTGGCATCATAGAAATCGTCAAAACATATGCAGAGCCAGTTTACAAGCTCAGGAAATTCCTCCAGATGTCCTGTATGGAAACGGGTGTCCGGGTCCTGAGCGGCGTCCGCAAGGGCGTTTGCAAAGTCCTCATCCAGATAACGCCTTTCTTTGATCCGGTATGCCTTCTCAAGCTCATCCTCCGTGAGCGTGATGGTAATATTGTCTTGTCCAATCCGTCTTTCTATTGTTAATTCTTCCATGTGGTACTCCTTTCGTTTGGGTGTTGTATTATGCACTTTTTTCCTTTGGTTGCGCAGCATTGACCAGTTCCAGGGGAATCCACTTCCCGTCCTGCCATACGCAGTGGTTGACCTGACAGTAGATCATGGGCGGTATATCCGGATTTTCCAGACATTCCGGCGTGATATACAGCCCAAGATGTTTTGCATACAAGGGTTCCAGGTCGGTCAGGATTTTCTGCCGCAGCGTTATGGCAAGGGACTCAAATTCTGTTATGTCCTGGTGGGAAAAAGCTGCCCCGGAGAGCTGCTTTAAGATACCGGATCGGGCAATCGTCCCATTGATGATAGGGACTGCTTCATCCAGATAATCCTTGTGGATACGGATGCCGCAGAGCGCTATCTGTTTTGCATAGTCTGATGCGGCTCGTTTAATGCCTGCGCATAGTGTGTCATAGCCTTTTTTGTACTTTGTCTTCAGCACGTCAAGGGAAACCTTCTCCCGGTTATGCTTCAGGGTAGTTAAGAGTTTTGACAGTTCCTCCCTGAGCAGGGCGGTTTCCTGATCCAGCGCCTTATTCATGGTGCGTCCTCCTTTCAAAAGAGGGCCGCCGCATATCGCAGGCAGCCCAGAATTATTTGTGGAATTTGTACAGGGGAAATCAGGCGATTACCTGAAGTTCCGTCCCCGGCGGATTATTGTAGCATATGGTGTATATGCTGTTTTTGGTTTCAAAGCGCACATGGCTGGATGAGGCCTCCAGAATAGCCTGTACCGTCGAAGTGCGGATCAGGTTTCCGTTGTAGAGATATGTAACGGGACTGCCCGGTCTTAATACTTCAGTCAGGCTGCCGGTTACGGAAATCTGCCGTTTGGAAACCGGGTTATCATTCTTAAATAAAGCAAACATAATGTTCCTCCTTTACGCGACTGTGTAGTTCAGGCGGTAGGTGCCGTTCCCACAGGCTGTATATTGGCTCCGGTGTTCATAGATAGTTGCCCGGATGCGGTCTTTATAGTGTCCGTTTTTCTTCGATTTTGGATGATTCTGCAGTCTGATATATAATTCTGTCAGTGTCATTTCCCCGCCAACGCTTTCCATTGTCATTCGGATAAGATGGTGCCATGTCAGGGCAGTCAGATCCGTGTCGGCAATGGAGAAACAGCTCTCCTTTGCAAAGAGGAAAGGAACCATAAGGGAATCTTTCTTATGCAATAGGAGCAGGTACTCTGTCACGATGGGGATAAAGGGTTTCTGGTAGCGCCTGCTGTCAGACACGCAGTTAAATTGTCCCTTTACAAGAAAGGACTCAAAATCGCCCATCCGCATCATGTCGTGCTGGATAGAGTAGAATCTGCCCTGCATCCGGATGTCGCCCACAAGGACAGCCATGCGGCCGTCTTTTCGGAGCGCCATATAGAACTTCCGGATACAGAGGTTCAGCTTTTCCAAAAAGTCATTGTAATTCTCACACCGCGACAGGTCATCAGGATGCGGCTTTCCCCACATGTTCCCGGAATACTGGATGATGTTATGGTATGGTGGATGAAAAAAAATCAGATCCGCTGAGTCCTCCACATCATTTTTTAGGGCGTTCCATCCGCCCTTGCCCGCAGAAGGGGCAGGGTTTAGGTCATACAGGATGGATTTGACGCCGAGCCGGTCTGCCGCAGCCTTGCTGGTGCCGGAGCCGGACATGGGATCGAGCAGGGTAAACTGTGAAGTATCCTTTCCGTAATAGCGCTTGGTATCGAGAACGTAACGCAGGACGGAGGAGACGACCTCTGGGGAGCAGTTGCCCCTCCACTGGCTGCTTCCGCCGCTGCCACGCTCAGGAAACGCCATGAAGGAAGTTAAGTCTTTTCCGACGCGTTTCCGTAAATTCTCTGTCCCCAGTTCCTGCGCAATGCACTGCCAGTCAGGACCAAATTCCTGTTCTAAAATAGCGGCTGCGCGGTTCAATAGATTTTGTTCCATCATGCCACCTCCGCAAGCTGTTTTTGTGCGAACACACTGATGCGGTCGCTGTAATCGAGCGTGCTGCCGTCCCGAAAGAGAAGGCAGGCAGATTTTAAGGTAAGCGGCAGGTAAGTCTCTTTCGGGGTATCCGTATAAAAGTATTCTGAATATACCTCCGCTAGATAGGTGTCCTGATAATGTTTTGTAAAAAAATCGTAATTCAGATCAGAAACTGACAGCCCAAGTTCTCTGTATTCATCCATAAAAACTTCCGGCGCAAAATCCTTTATTTCTGCATTGATGCTGATAATGGAGCCGGCGTTTCCTTCCGTGCTGCCCTCCGTGATATTGAAATCCAGAGGCAGCTCCTTCCCTTCTATCAGGAAAGTTATAGTTCCGACTGACAGGAAGGTTTTTTGCGGGCGGTCAATGGGAATAAGACTCTCGTACTGTAGTGCCATTCCGTATATTTCATTCATGTTTTCAACGCTCCTTTGCTTAAAAATTTAATTCCGTAAGACGCATCCTCATGCGTCGGAACCGTCCGTTGATAGTGTGTACAGTGGTGGAGAATATTTCTGCGATCTCCCTGCAGGTCAGCCCGTCGGCTTTCAGATGCACCATCTGCCGTTCCGTCTCCGTCAGGCAGGAGAGTACCTCCATTGCAAACAGACGATCTGCTGTCTGGGCATGTAAGTCCCTTCTGCGATCAGGCAGGATCTCGTCCAGAGTCAGCCCGTCACTTGTATAGGTATGGATACTGACCGTAGGCGCCTTGCGTTTCGGTTTGTTCTCATAAGAGAAATGTTTGCCCAGGCAGTCGTTCATTTTCGTGAGACATAGAATTTCTTGGCTGACGTTCTTTGTCAGCTTAGAAATTCTTCTCACGATGTCCATTGCAATCGTGTTAAACTGGAACCGGGCCAGGGCGGGGTTCTCATCATATTCCTGTACCGCCTGAAGATACCCGAAGATTACGATGTCGTAGTAATCCTCAACGGAAAGATTTTTATGGCTTAAGAAGCGGAATACAGTATCCTGGTGCTCCTCTGCGAACTGTCTCTGTAAATGTGTCATTTCATGTAATCTGCTCATATGTAATTCTCCTTTTCCTGAAAAAAGGGAACGCCAAAACGGTGTTCCCTTCTTAAACATTGTGATATTTGTTGTTTTATGCTGCTCTTTGGGCTGCCTGGCGCGCTGCCACGGCTTTCTTGGCCTGCGTGATGAGTGACGGCGAAATGGCGTGTTCCCAACAGTCAATATAAGAAGATACGCTGCTCAAGAGATCAAATAAATCAAGATCGCTAAGATTGGCATATACTTTTCCTGTACTGACAAAGGAATTGGGTTTCATGTATGTCCCACCGTTGCCGTTTTTCTGGGGGATACCCTTGCCGTTTTCCACTTCGACATACCAGGGAAGTTTCCGGGCGGCACCTTTGCTGTCCTTTGTGGCGCGGATGATCCGTACCTTTGATACCTTTGCATAACCCGTGTCATCCGTGTCGCCAAAGATTTTATCCTGCTGGAAGGTGTATTCCTGAAAACCGGCAGTCAGGCGGCTTAAGATGAACTTAGCCTCCTTCGGGGAGATGTTGGCGCAGACAGTGACCGCGTTATCCCCGGTGCCTTTGGAATAGTCCTTCATCAGAACGCCGATCAGGGAGTGCATCCGTCTTCCGTCCGCCCCCTTTTCGCCGCTGGCGTGGATGTGGGCATAGGATGTAATGGGTGCGACCTTCAGCTTGTCCTGAAATTCCAACAGTGTTTTGCTGTTCTTATAGACTGCGATCTGGTTGGAGATGTAATCTTCATTCATGTTCATTTGGATACCTTCTTTCTTCGTTTATTATGCAACATATTTGTTCTTGATCTGCTGGATAATCAGCTTTCCGAGATTGAGAGGGAGCTTTTCAAGGTTTGTAATGTCAAGGAAACCGTCCCCGTAGATCCGCTGGATATTCGGCTTGTCGTTCCCGATGGCGGCGGCGAACAGTTGTATTCCCTTAGCGGCATATTCTTTCTTGATGCCTCGCAGGTCTGCCTCTGCCTCCGTGCCATAATAATTTTCACCTGCAGGCTGCCCGTCCGAAATAATGATCAGGAGCTTTATTGCCTCCGGTCTTGTCATCAGGCGTTCCGCTGCATAGCGCAGGGCAGCGCCGTCACGGTTCCCGCACCGGGCGCTCATATCCATCAGGCGGTACTGGTCCTTGTTGTCAATGGAATCAAATTCCGCATAAGCATACAGCTCCACATCATCAAATTCCGAGTGCCCATAGATGGCAATAGGAATATCCAGCCCTTTACAGAAATCGTGCAGGATGATAGAAGCTGACCGTGCGTAGGTGATGCGGTTGCAACTGCTCATGGAGCCGCTCTCATCGTTTAGGATGACGACGGCGATGTCCGTCCGGTCATTGGGGAGCTTCAGCTTATAAAACAGCCTCCCGTCATTGCGGACTGCATTGCGCACATTGATCCGTTTTCCCATAGGCAGGTTATCAAGTTTCCCACCTTCTTTGTAGTCTTTCAGAATTTGAGAGATTTGTTTCTGGAGCCGTTTGGAGATCAGGAGGAGTGGCGGAGCCACCTTCTGATAGGCTTCCATATAAGAGGGATCGACATAGCCCAAGCGGTTGATGAGGATGTGCTTACCAAGGTGTGCATGTCCGTAACGGATCTTGTCCGATTCCGCCTGCAGTTCCTCTGAAAGTTCCTCCTCATAGGAAGCATAGGCTGCCTCCTCCGCAAGCTGCGTCATAAGGTGTTCCATGTCAGCGGCTGCCTGTGATACATACCCGGCACCGGCATAGTCATTGGTCCGGCTGATACCGCCGTCCCCGTCTTCCCCGATTTCATCCGTTTTTTCAAGCGCGATCCGCCCGTCCTCATAATCAAGGACCTGCTGGAGTTGCTGGCGTTCCTCCTCATCGGAGGACGGATTATGTGATACTTTCTGTTTTGCAGCAGATTTCGACACTGGTTTTCCAGTGCCGCTTGGAGCGGAGATCCCGCCTGCAAGCTGGCTGCCTAAATCTGTCTCTGCCTTGTTTGTATTGTTTTTGATGTCTTCCCGAACCTGTTTGATAAAGCTTTCCATATAGGGCCACAAAAGCAGCAGCATCTTATTGGTGGCATCAAAGCGTACTTTTGAATCGTCATCACAGGAGGCATCGTCGATATAGGGAATGCACTCGTAAACGGTATCAAGGTACGGTCCTTTGTATCCGTCCAGGTTGTTGATGTCGCCGGTCTTTGTGTACTGGATCAGCAGGTTTGTCACAATGATCACTGCATGGTGCTGCCCGTTTATTTCTTCTGTGACGGAATCCATTTCCTCAGCAAACCGCAGGTTGTTGAGCAGGATGCCCGTTTTTAAGCTGCCGGGAAAGGCATCGCACATACGCCCCTCGATATAGACATCTTCCATCATGTTCATCAGGGAGTGCGCAATGTCCGAAAGCGCCTTAATAACTGCCGCATCTTTTCCCTCAAAAAATTCAAGGATTTCCTTCAGGCTTTTTTCCTGCCTTGCGGACAGATCCGCCGGCATCTGCGGATAGAACCTGCCGCCGGAAAGCGTCTGGTGGTAGGTATCCAGCATGGTAAAGTCTGAAAACAGGATGTGTCCGCACTCATGTCCCACGATTCCCAGCAGGCTGTCTGCCCTCAGAGGTCTCGTAGGGAAACTCCTTGTCAGGTAGTTGCCTGTGTTTACAGTGATGGTGCGGTTGTCCGTGTGGGCAATATCCGCATGGGGCAGTGCATCCCAGTAGGTCTTTACGCTGCTTTTCCTCCGGTAGCGTCCGGTGGTTGCCTCGGCTATGTCCGTCAGATATGCGGCAAATTGTGGGGAGGCAAAGAGCTGCTCATCCGTCAGCTTGCTTTTCTGTTCGGCAATCCTGCGGCGGATCGCCATATGTGATGTTCTCATTCGTTGTGTTCCCTTCTTTCTGATTATTATTTGGAAGCTCCGCCATAAAAAGTGCATCCGTGGTAAGCCCGAACAAGTCTGCCATTGCCACAAGTACATGGGCGGGCGGCAGGCTTATGCCGTTTTCATACCGTGAAATGCTTTTCTGGGTGACTTCCAGTTTCTTTGCGAGCATCTGCTGGGAGAGGTACGGTTTCCGCCCCTCCCTGAGATACCGCAGGTTCCTTGCAAGGTTCTGCTTTAACTGATCTTCTTTGATAGGTGCCATAGGCGTCCCTCCTATGCTGCAAACTTTTGTTCCAGACAGGATGTGAGAATGTCGGCGCGGTTTTCCGGATCGCTGGAAACAGAGGAGAGTACGGTATATTTGGCCGCCTCCATGATGCTTCCGCAGACCATAAAGGACTGCACCCAACTGATTAACTCCCTCACGCCGCAGCTTCCATCGGTAATCATGGTCTCCCGGCAGCGCTCGCTGATCTCCTGTATGGAGGCAGCCATATCGGAAACGGCAGACCTGTCTGTGCAGCCTGTCACTTTCATGGTGCGTTCCGTCAGCGTGTCCACATCGGGTTCCTCCATGTCCATGATGAGGTTCATTCTGGAGATGACAGACTGGTTCATGTCACGGCAGCCTGCATAATTGTTGTTCGTTGTTACCACCACCACGGTATCGGGATGCCTGTGTATCACTTCGCCTGTCGTCAGCGTGACGCTTGCGCAGCGGTCTAAAAGGGCATTTAAGCCGACCAGCACGCCCGGATTTGCAATGACCGTGGGTTCCTGTATCTCGATCACATATCCATTCCGGATAGCTGTGATTAAGGGTGTTTCTACATAGCGGAAACGCTGTCCGGAAGCGTTGTCTTCCATCAGCGCTTTTGCGTCCTGTGCCATGACCTCCAGCAGCTTGTCATAAACCTCTGCATCCGTGATTGCCTCATCATAGATTCCCGTCAGCTTTTTATAGGCTGAGGGCGGGTCCATCTGGATGTCTGTCAGCGTAGGATACTCCCTGCCGTCCTGCGGCTTTTCATCCGTTTCCGGAAGCATCTGCCCTAAGAAATCGTAGATCTCCGTGTTAGCGGAGCAGGTGTAATACAGGTAGGGAAGCCCCAGACCCGCAGCGATTGCCTTTGCGCCTTCGGTTTTTCCCGTTCCTGCCGGACCCCGCATCATAAAATTACGCATGGGTTGGCTGCCTGCTGTCGTTATCTGGGCGTGCTTACAAATCGTGATGATTTCTGGTGGAATAACATACCAGTCCTCGATCCTTGGCACCATCAGTTCCTCCTTTGGTGTAAGTACCCTGTCTGAAAGCGGATAATGCTTCACAAAATCATTGCTGCTTACACTTACAGCGGCAGCCGGGGCAGCCGTACCCGTCAGGATGCGGAATGTACCGAACAGCACGCTGCTGGGGGAATAGGCGTTTCTGGATAAGTTTACAGCGGTAAGCTGCGGAATATTTCCTGTAGTTGGTATACTCAGTTTAATGCCGGCTGTGGGAAGCGTGTCTGCGCCCTCAATCCTCCGGTAGAGGTTGTCGCACAGGATAAAGGCTGCTGTTTCAGCTTTTTCCATGTCCGTATAGCCGTCATTTTTGCATGCACCGAGAATGTCATAATTATCCTTGAACTCGTCATCCCGCAAGGCTTCCGGCATCAGTGCAAAAAACAGTGCCGTTCCGAGGTTGCCGCCGTCTTTTAAGGAATAGACCTTGGGTGCGGCGCCAACGCTGTCGAATCTGCCAACATTGAATTTTCCGTTCTTTTTGTTGAACTGCACCACATGGATCTCCCCGGTACGGCTCTGGTATTCCGCCACGATCTTGTCGCCCTGGGTGCCGATGGCGCTCTCGGAGGAGCTGCCCGGTGTCAGGCTCGTATCCATCTCCATGTAGGCAAGGATTGCGCTAAGGAGGGAGGAGTGCAGCGTTGATTTTTTTGTGGCTACTTTGCAGTAGCTTGAGTAGTGGTCAGTGCTTACATTTGATGCAACCTTGTCGAAAGGTTCAGGAAGACTGATCTTCCATGTCCAGTTTGCAAATAATTGTACTTTTGCCATAATTCATTCATCCTTCTTTCTGTTGTATTATTCTTAGATCCATGAAACCTGCAGACTGTTATCTGAGATTTTCCCTTTGAGTTCGTTTTCCTCCAGTATGGAGATCAGTTCCTTCCAGTAAGTTTTTCCCGGAAAGGAGTCGAGGGTTGCCTTCAGGATTTTCTTTTTCTGGCAGCTTACGACAATATCCCCGTTTTCTTTGATGGTGAGCATGGAGTGACCATTGGCGTTTAAGTCGGTAATCAGTTCCTCCAGCACTTTCTGCCCGATCAGTTCGTACCATACCCTTACATCCACGACAGATGGTTCCGGAGTTGTTTCTTCGCTCATGCCGGATTCCGGTTTGGCATCTGCCCCATTTTCCACATCTGCAAAACTGCCGATCACCATTGGCTCCACATGGATGCGCCCGAAGCGGTCAAAGGAAATATCCGCATGGGTGTAGGTATCCATGTTTTCAACCAGGATACGGATGGTTCCGCCGCTAAGGATGCCCTGCAGGGAAGGGGTGTCCTTCCATTGCCAGACAGCCTGTGGATAAGCGGATTTCAGTTTCTCCGTGATCCGGAGTGCAATATGGAGCAGCATGGTTTCATATTCCCTGCTGTCAGAGGCAGGAAACGCAGGCTTTTCAGGAAAAGTGGGTTTCTCCGGATGATCAGTTACCGGAGCTGAAGATGGTGTTTTTTCCGAAGCTGCCATCATCTGCACGATTGTCTGTTTCAGGGCAGATAAAAAAGCGCAGCATTTTTTGAACAGTTTCCCTGATTGGCGGAATAAAAGGATTCCGACTATCACGGCAATCCATAGGATGAGGGCAAGAGCCATCAGCTTTTGGGAGCGTTCCTTTTGAAAAAGGACAGCCAGCAGTAGCAGGGAGATGATCAGGATTTTGATGCTTTTGGTAAATACGGATTTTTTCATTTGGTTTTTTCATTCCTTTCTCTGTAAACTAAAAAAGAGGAATTACACACGGAGTTTTTGTTTCTCCGATGCAATTCCTCTTGTACCGCCAGCTATGCCCAGGGCATCAGCTGAACGGCAGTCCATTCTCGCCACAGTCTTCCATGTCCATAAAACCGTCGCCTGCGCTGTCCGGTGTACTGGCATCTGTGCTGGCATTATTGTTTTCAGGGCGTTTTCCCGTCGGAACATAGTTCCATTCATACACGGCGATCTTGGGGATCATTCCTTTTGAGCCGTCTGCCTTGCGTGTGTATTCCACAAGGTCAAGGTCTCCTGTGATAAAGAGCAGGCTGCCTTTCTTGACTCCTGCCTTGCTGAGTCTTTCAGCCGCTTTCCCGAACAGGACACACTGGTAGAAATTGGGGTGTTCCTGCTCTCCGTAGCCTTTGTTGACTGCCACATTGAACTGGATGTATTCAGTCCCGTTCGGACTGGTCTGGAGTTCAAGGTCAGCGGTGACTCTGCCTGTGAGTGTGATTGGTGTAAACATGGTTTCATTCTCCTTTCCGATGAAAAAATTTGTTGGTTGCATCAAAAAAAGTGCCAAAAGACTGCCACTTATCGGCATGATTCTTCTGACACTTAATTCAATCTTAAACAACGTGTGCATCTATGCGTTCTGCATATCCCTTTGGGAAGCACAAAAATCAATTACAGGGATATTCTAGCACAATATATAGCGTATGTCAAATGATTAGATACAAGATTTTGTGCAAAATACACATTGTTTATGAAATCAGCCCTGCTTGCGGCAAGGCTGGACAATTTAGGGCAGGATAGTATTAGGCACTTTCAATGAGTGGACACTATTTCAAATTTGGATATACTATTCATCAACAAACTGGAATTTGTCTCTTTGGGATTATAAAATATCTATCATTCCATCCTCAGAAATTACAACCGCAATACTACTTTTATTATTATTGATATAGTTAACTGCAGAATTATATCTTGATCCTCTTTCTGGATTTCCCTTTCCAGAGTTAGGATTTGATAAAATTAATCCTATTCCTGAACAATTGCCAAATGGATCAATCATAAAAGCTCCATCAATTGAACATAATCCAAGTATTAAGTCCTTGTTTTCTTCTATTAGATTTTTCTCGTGTATAGCAGTTCCTTTACCTTCCCCAACTAGTGCCGCGCTTTCTTGTTTTGCTGAGGGTGAAATAATCACCATTGTCCCATGTTTCTGGCAACTTGCTACTTCGATTATATTCACAATTCCTTTATCATATTTTTTTTTGAATTTTTCATCACATTTTTTTAGAAGTAAATGACTATCAAATTTATTTTCAGGCAATCTATATTGTCCATTAAGATACTTTACAATATGTTTCCCACCGCACGACAGATCCCACATATTTACATCAATAAATTCAAGTAAATACGATTCTTTATGATTTTCAAAATCGTCTAATCCAACAATTTCTCCTCTAGATATAGTAGCAATTAAACATGTCTTCTTATTTGACATCTCTAACATTTTTCGTATTTTTTTTACATTATCTATAGATAATTTTATAGGTTGTTCAAACCTAACGATATCATCTACGCTATCAGTAAATACAATTTTTCCTCTACACGGAGTTCCTTCATACTCATAGTTAGCAATCTTTGTAAAAATATGTTCTGTTGGAATTTGACGCGATTGAAACATATCATTTGCAGATGCTGTTATAATTGCCTGACTATCTGAAATAAAATTAATAGTTGAATAATAAAGTCCATAATAAACAAATTCCAACCATTTTTCAAAAAAATTATCTATTAGAGTGTTTAAAAAGTATTTATATGAGTTATCATTATCCTCTTTAGTATTAGCAAGTTCCCAGTATTTCAAACAAGTTTCTTCATTTAGTTTAGACACAAAAAATAAACAAAACGGACCAAATTCTATCCAATTTGATACAAACAAAGAATTATTACTATTGGTCAACGCCTTCATCTTAGACTGAATTAAGGCATGTCCAGAAGAATCGCCAATGCCACCCTGGCGACGTATAAATGGATATTTCATTTTGCTCTCATTATATATTTCACATTTTTTAATATTTAATTGATCTTTTTCATAGTAAAATTTATTTTGGCTTTCAAAGTCAACTATTTCCTTAAGTGGTATTAAATGTGAGCCAATTTCAGCCCTAATATCATCACATTCAAATTCCATTAAATTTTCACTATCTAATAAAATTCCATTTATATTAGGTTTGAATGGAATCATCCCAATATTAAAGGATTCACTTTTCAGTGTATGCCCACTCACTTCGTTAATAATATAATAAAATTCCTTACTAATTATTTGGTAATATTCCTTTGTATCATTTATAAAATCTTTATTTTCTGTATAAAAATCTCTTTGCTCTTTTGTCATTTCCTTTTCCATCCTAATAATTAATAATTCAAGTTATTATTCAACTCTACAACTCCCGATTTGTGGGGATGGTGAGGGTTGAACTCACAATCGTTGGGAACAATGTTCCAGACCGCTTTACTATTTACGCCACATCCCCCAATTTTAAGTTGCTTTCCCAATTGTACCAAGCCGCTAGCGCGGCGGCTAGCTCTAAGTACGTGAAATTACCACTTTTAACAAAAAAAGTAGCAGTT
>ERZ808041.781-NODE-781-length-18334-cov-10.665991_pt1 | contig 18334 bp, 17 predicted proteins | sample MGYA00380192_ERZ808041 | MGnify/ENA primary metagenome ERZ808041 (study PRJEB31490, sample SAMN06133412) | mouse gut metagenome | isolation source: Z1_1 | host: mice | place: China: Chengdu | collected 2015-05 ... | reverse complement strand
AGGCGCTATATCAAGCGGTAGAAGAGTTTGCATATGTAAGCTATAATCATGTTCGCCCACATAGTTTTAACGGATATGGTACACCTTATCAGGCACGGACAGCATCTTAATGAGGTGATGCTGTCTCATAATAAAAAGTGATTTTTTTAGCCATAAGTGTTACAAAAAAGCTTGACCACTACACCTGTCTAGCAATCATTAGAATATCCGGTGCTGCCACCTGCTCAGATGCTTCCTCTCCCGCAGCATACACAGAGCTGCCTCCTAAGCCTGCTAGTGTGGAAGCTGCCATAAAACCAGTCAGTAAAAGTGCCATCATACGTTTTTTCTTCATTTTGAAATCCTCCTTATTTTATATGGTATCTCACAAAAACGATATGTTTTTGTATCATATCTCTACATACACTCCCTGAAGATCCTCAGAATTTCCTCCTGTGTCAATCTCCGAGAATTTCCTGCCGGAATCACACAGGAATCCGCAATTTTTTTCAAATCAATACTCTCATCTACTCCCAGCTCCTGAAGTGTAGCTGGTAGACCAACTTTTCTGACAAAACCAGCCAAAGCTTCCACTCCTGCACAAGCAGTCTCCTCGTCCGTTTTGCCAGCATCGGAAATTCCCCATACATTAACGGCAAACCGCTTGAACTTGGCACAGTTCTTCCTGCAAATATGGCGAAAATACGCTGGCTGCAGGACGGCGATCCCCTCGCCATCATTGCAGTCCGTGTACGCGCTAAGCTGATATTCCATCTGACGACACTGGGCATCTGCCTGTTTTCCTAATTTTATGATATGGTTCCCCGCCATAGCAGCTTCCCACATCAGATTACTTTTTGCTGTATAATCCTGCGGATTTACAACTGCAGCCCTGAGATTTTGGATTGTGCTGCGCATCAGAGCCTCAGAGATATCATCGGAAACATTATTTTCATCCGGTTTGGTAAAATAATTTTCCATCATATGGGACAGCGCATCAAATCCACCTGATACCATCTGACGTTCTGTCTCGCTGTAGGTATAAACGGGGTCCATCAGTGCAAATTCGGGACTACATTTTGGATAATCTCGTCCAGACCTGACATTCAATGTTTTGTTTGTGATAACCGCCCTGCCATTCATTGCGCTTCCGGTTCCTGATGTGGTGACAATAACTCCCAGCGGAATCGGGTCAAACTCTATAATACCGTGTTTTGCAATGAAATCATCCCAGAGATCTCCTTCATAAACCGCCGCCATAGAGACTGCCTTGCAACAATCCATCACACTTCCGCCTCCTGCTGCAATGATAAGATCGACTTTGTTTTCCCTCGCGAGCTTTGCACCCTCAAGTACCTTTGTATAAGTTGGGTTTGACGTGATACCCGAAAATTCAATAATGTTTTTTCTCGCTTTTTCAAGACTTTTTATAATTTCATCATAAATGCCGTTTTTCCTAATGGAGTCTTCACCGTAGGCAAACAACACATTTTTTCCATACTGTCTGGCCAAGCAGGTCAGATATTCTTTTACACAGCCCTTTCCAAAATATGTCTTTGTAATGTTCTCAAAAATAAAATTGTTCATATGCACACATCCCCCCTCTTCCTGCATAATCAGTTGACAGCATATCCTGTCCATAGCTTCCTGTTTTTGTGTTTTGCTGTCTTTTCTACAGTATAAATAAAATGAGACTTCCGCGGAAGTCTCATTTGGTTCATCAGTATATACTTTTAGGTTGTAAGTTGCGATTGCCCCCACTTAATTTGGCACAATGATGCTTACTAAATAGTTATTTTCCTACAGCTTCTTAGCAGTAATAATTTAACAATTATAGCACTTTCTGTAATGCCGAAAGAAACTTTTTTACAGTTGCCGAGGGTGTTTGCGAATGCAGCAGACCATATGGAATGGAAAAGTCCCACTCCACAGGAATAACCTTTAATAAGGGATGCACATTCTCCCACACCTGAACCGCCATCAGTACATCATTACCATTCTCGCAGCGGTTAAACACATCCACGCTGTAAAAATCAAAGTCCACAATATTGATATCGCCGTGATTCTGCCAGATCTCATCGCGAAGCCTGTCCACATAATGACTCCAATTGCGATGCATCAGTAACAGATTCTCCCCATACAGATCCTGCACGGTCAGCTTTTTCTTGTCTGCAAGATGGTGATGAATGGATACTGCACAACATAAGGGTTGTTTAAATAGTTCAAAACCTGCACACTGGCGCAGATTCAACATTGTCTCATCAAAAATGCCTGCCACAACGTCGATGTTCTGTCCAAGATTTTTCAATATCTCCCTTGCATTTTCTGGTGTATTCTCAAACGGAACAAGCTGAAATTTAATTTCTGGACACAATGTATGTATCTGTGGCCACAACTCCACAAGAACCTGTGCCGGCGTCATGGGAGATGTGCCGATACGGATCATATCCTCATTTTCCTGCATTGCATTTTTCGCCCGTATCACGGAATCCTTGCAATACTGGATTATATACTTCGTATCCTGATAAAGAGAACTTCCTGCTTTTGTCAAGGACAGCCCTCTATGAGTTCTCTCAAAAAGCTGCACCCCCAATTTTGCCTCCAGCAGATTCATCTGCTTTATGACTGCTGTTGGTGTGATGAATGCCTGTTCTGCCGCCTTGTTAAAGCTTCCGGCGTCTGCCACACGTATAAATGTTTCAAGCTGTGGATTGTACATAAACCGCCCGCCTTTCCAATTGTGTTTATCTGTCTTTGTTTATAGCTAAATTATATATAAGGCATTCTATAAAAGCAACTTCTTTTTCCTCTATTTTACATGCTTGCACGATTCTAACCCAAAGCAGTACTCTCTCTCTTTATAAATAGCGGAATCGTATCTAACGGCGCATCTGCTGTTATCGTTTGTCCCCCTTCATATTCTTTTCCAGTTGCATAGTCAATCCACCATTCTTCTTTTGGAAGGTAAACAGTACGAAAATGTTGTCCCGTGTATAGAATCGGAGCTACCAATATATCCGGTCCATAAAAATACTCGTCTTCTATTTCCCAGCAGACTGGATCGTTTGGATACATGTAGAAAAGCGGCCGCATAACTGGAGTCCCTTTTCTGTGTGCTTCGTCCATAATGCTTCTTGTATATGGTCGCATCTGTTCCCTTAATTCCAGGTATTTCCTGCAAATGTTATAAACTTCTTCTCCATAACTCCACACTTCATTTGCTGCCCCAGAACAGCAGGATGCTCCACCTGTAGTTCCATATTGAGGCTGTCTTGGCTCCCTATCTCCATGAAGACGCATAACCGGACAGAAAGTTCCCCATTCAAACCAGCGCACAAAAAGTTCCCTGAACATCGGATCATCGGGGTTGCCTCCGTGAAATCCGCCTATATCTGTTGTCCACCACGGAATTCCTGCCATTCCCATATTTAGCCCTGCTGCAAGCTGATTTCTCATGCTCTCAAAGCTCGAAGCAATATCACCCGACCAGACAAGCGCCCCATATCTTTGACTACCCGCCCATGCACATCTAAGAAGGTTCACGATATTTTCCTGCCCTTCCCTTTCCATTCCTTCATAAAAAGCTTTTGCATAATCAACTGGATAGATATTTCCAATCTGAAGATTTGTACCCATATGATAACGGTAATTGTCAAAATCATATGCTGTGTATTCGGGTTCTGCCTCATCCAACCAGAATACTTTGATACCCTTATCATAATAATTCTGTTTTGCTTTTCCCCAGACATATTCCCTTGCTGCGGGATTTGTCGCATCAAAATGAATCGTAGCCCCCTGAAAATCCAGACCTGCGCGAAATCCTCTCTCTGTGCTGATCAGATATCCCTTTTCCAGCATTTCCTCATAGTTTTCGCAGGTTCTGTCCACTGTCGGCCAGATAGATACCATTAACTCAATCCCCATCTCTTTTAGTTCCTGAACCATAGCATCGGGGTCAGGCCAATATACCGAGTCAAATTTCCATTCGCCTTGCTTCGGCCAATGAAAGAAATCAATGACAATTAAATCAATTGGCAAATTTCTTCTCTTATATTCTCTTGCCACTTCCAAAAGTTCTTCCTGTGTCTGATAGCGAAGTTTGCACTGCCAGAAACCAAGTCCATATTCTGGCATCATAGGAACTGTTCCAGTCGTTGCCGCATATGCCTCTTCAATTTCTGCAGGTGTATCTCCTGCCACTACCCAATAATCCAGCGCTTTAGTAGCGTATGCCTCAAAGCTCATGATATTCTTTCCGAATACTGCACGCCCCACACCTGGATTGTTCCATAATAATCCATATCCCAAAGAAGAAACAGCAAAAGGTACACTTGCCTGTGAGTTACGCTGTGCCAATTCCAAATCCATCCCTTTCAGATTCAAATAAGGCTGCTGATACTGTCCCATTCCATAAATTTTCTCATCTTTATCTACGGATTCAAACCGCATAGTCAAATGGTAATCCCCTCCCAGTATCGGTTTAAACTCTCGCGCTTCTACTTCAATAGCGCTGCATTTTCTATCCAATATATCTCTCCGATTTCTGCAATACTCTTCCAAAAGCAGTCTTCCATCTGCATGATAGATCATAATTTTACCAAGCTTTGTTATTTCAGCATAGATTTTACCATTGGCAATCCTCGCCCCCTGCTCCGTATAGACTATTTCACAGTCAGTATTCCCCCGCTCATGTAATGCCCAGTTCTCTTCTGGCATCTTGTGCTCTTTTGTGGCCCGAACCCGAAGTGCATTCTCTCCCCAAGCTTCTATCCACACCTCTTCTGTATCATAGTGAAAAATCAATTTATCTTTTTTAATATCCAGCATATCTTTCTTATCCTCCAATCAATTTTTAACCTTTGACTGCACCGCTTGTCATACCGCTCACAATATATTTCTGCATAAAAATAAATATTAACGCCACTGGAATAATGGTTACTACGGCAAAAGCAGTCAAATAACTCCATTTTGTTCCATATTGCCCCATAAAGTTAAAGATTCCCGCCGTAATCGGCCGTTTTTCCTGATCTAAAATAAATGTCATTCCATATGCAAGATCCCCCCATGCATAAAGGAAAGAGAAAATTGCACAGACCATGACTCCTGGTTTTGCAATTGGAATTAGTATCCTAATAAATGCAGTAAATTTATTACATCCATCCAGATAAGCAGCCTCCTCCAGATCCTTTGGTATGGAAGAAAAGTAATTCTTCAATATTAGTACCGAGAAAGGGATTCCTATTGTCGCATCCGCCAGTACTGCGGCGATCCATGTATTATATACATGCATATTCTTAAACATAATGAACATTGGTGTCAAAAGTACTGATACCGGAAGCATCTGCGTGACTAAAAACGACAGCAGCATAACTTTTCTTCCCTTGAAATGATACTTCGCGATCCCATAAGAAGCCGGTACTGCCAGCAAAACTGCAATCACAGTTGCCCCAACGGATATCAAAAAACTGTTCGCAAAGGAACGAAACATATTAAAATCACCGCTTTCCACCTGTGCCGCATAAGATTTTGAGTTAAGAACATGTGGATAAAAAGTCGGTGGGTTCTGGAATATTTCCTGTTCATTTTTCAGGGAAGTAATAAACGCCCAATAAAGCGGGAACAGAAGAATACATAAGAGCACTACCGAAACAACACTAAACAGAATATTCTTTTTTCTTGACAATCTTTTTTCTCCATCCATTATTCTTCCTCCCCATTTGTCGTGACTCTAATGTAAAAAACACCAACGACCAGCAATATTGCTAGAAGCACATTGGCAACAGCAGAACCTTTGCTGTACTTAAACATTTCAAATGACAGTTTATAAGAATATGTCGATAACATATGAGTTGAATTAACTGGTCCTCCGCTTGTCATAACATAAACCAGATCATATACCTTAAAAGTATAAATAAAACCAAGAATCAGTACAGACTCAATTGTTGGCTTTAATAATGGAAGCGTAATGTTAAAAAAAGTTTGTACTTTATTTGCACCGTCGATAGAAGCGCTCTCATACAATTCTTTCGGAATAGTTGTGAGACCAGTTGAAATCAGAATCATATTAAATGGAATTCCAATCCAGACATTTGCACAGATTAAAGCAAACATTGCTGTTCCAGGAGTGGTCAGCCATTCGATATTCTTATTGATCAAATGCAGACTTCTCAAAATATAATTAATAACACCGATGTCCGTTGCAAACAAAAGCTTAAACATCAATGCAGTAACCGTAACCGGTATCATCCACGGCACCAGCAAAATTCCTCTGACCGGTTTTGCAAATGTAAATTTCTGGTTGAAAAAAAGTGCGAGGATGAATCCGATAATGAATTGAAACACCAGGCATAACACTGTATATCGAAGCGTATTGAATAATGAAGTTCTGAAAACACTGTCATGAAAAAGCTCTGTATAATTATCGAACAATATGAAACTTTTGGTGCCCCGAACCAGATTGCCTGCATCTACATCCTGAAAACTCAATATAATATTGCGTATAATCGGGTAACCCACAAAAATCAACATATACAAAAAAGCTGGAAGAACAAACAGTATTCCTACATTGTCATACCGAAACATCTTTTTAATTTTCTTCATGAAAATACCTCCTAGGGCATAAAAATAGCTGCCACACGGAATATATTGTGTAACGCCCTGCGCAGCAACTATTTCTTATTTTTTATTTCACAATACCATCAATGGTTGTCTGGGCTTCTGCCGCTGCATCTTCTGGTGTTGCAGTTCCTGTAATAACCTGATTAAATGCCAGGGAAATCGCATCTGACACACTCGGCCAATCCGCCAACGGTCCTCTTGGCATCGCATAATTCAGTTCCTCAACAAATGGCTTATAAGGAGAATCTGCTTCAAACTGATTCTCTGCAATTGCCTTATCAGCAGAAATATAGCCGAATTTATCCATCATAAATTTTACTTTTTCTTCAGAAGTTGCATATGTAAGGAAATCCAAAGCACCTTCTACATTTCTGCCATTAATTACTGCGTAATTCTCTCCTCCAAGTACAGAGGCATAATTAGAATCTTTCGGAATCAGAGTTACTCCCCAATTCAACTCTGGAGCCTCTGACTGTATAGTTGGAATCTGCCATGGTCCGTTTTCCATCATTGCCACATTACCTGAAATAAACTGATTCATAACATCGCCCTGCGTCCAGTTAATACATTCTTTGCTCATCACACCTTCATCAACCAGACTCTGGATAAAAGCCAACGCCCTAATACCGTTCTCATTATTAATTTCATATGAAGTGGCTCCTGTAGACCAAAGCCACGGAACAAAGTTAAACGTTCCCTCTTCGTTCTGTACACTGCAAAGTGCAAGTCCTGTAACACTATCCGTTGTGAGTGCCTTTGCTGTGGTCATTAACTCATCCCATGTTGTGGGAACTTCACAGCCTGCCTCGCTTAACATATCTTCATTATAATACAATGCCAGACAATTCACCCCAAACGGTACCCCATACAGTTTTCCGTCTACCGTACATGAATTTACGGTTCCTTCGTAATAACTGCTGACGTCAAATTTTCCAGTCAGATCCTCAAAAATTCCCATTTCTACATAAGATGCATGGTCCGGTGAATCCAGAATAGCAATGTCCGGCAGCTCATCCGCTGATGCGCCAATGGATAATTGTTTCTTAAAATCCGCAAATGGCACATATTTCGCTGTAACTTCATAATTGCTTTGTGATGCATTATAGTCCTGGATAACCTGACCCAGTGCAACCTGATGACCTTCTGTCTCCCAATAGTACCAGATCGTTACTGCCTCCGCTTCTTTGGTGGGTGCCGCCTCTGCTTCTTTTTGCTCAGTTGCATTGTTATCCGCGGATTTCCCTTCATCAACCTTAGCAGTATTCGCAGTAGTATCCTCTGTTTTCTCTGATGCTCCACAGCCTGTAGCGAGACTTGCTGACATTGCTAAAACTGTCACTGCTGCAATTATTTTTTTCTTTTTCATGATTTACCTCCTTTATTCCTTTTGATAAATCCATCATACCGCTGTTTATTTTTTTATAAAACGGTAAAAAAATGAAAAAGGATAAATAATCTAATCTGTCTACCGATTGGATTTTCTATATTCAGCAGGTGATAATCCTACACATTCCTTAAATACCCTAGCAAAATATTTGGCATCTGTATAGCCTACTTTTTCTGATATTTCATATTGTTTCAACTGTGTTCCAATCAACAGCTCTTTCGCTTTTGCCAGCCTGTAATTGCGGATATAAGTACTGAAATTCTCACCTATTTCTTTATGAAATTGTGCGCCAAGATACTCCTGCGTCAGATTTAGCCTATCAGCTATCTGATTTAATGTAATTCCATCCGCATAAAACTCATGAATCATACTCTGCGCTTTTTTTACAGCAAGACTCACAGCTCCTGTTTCTTTTTCCTGAAATCTCATACAGCAAATCAATTCTTCAAAAGTCTTTTTCAACTCCTCTTCTGTCTTCGCATTCATAATGGAATTTAAAAGCTTTTTCTGATCAATACGCTTATAATCAATGCAGCCAACTTCTTTTGCAATATTCAAAATAGACCACTGAAAACGCACATAGGATTCTTTTATCTCTTTGGGCGAATAGACATGTCCATTCAATAAATAATTATGAAATTTTTTGATAAATTCCATGACTTTCTCATTCTCTCCCATGCAGATTGCTACCTTGATCTGATTTTCCAACTCCACTGGATAAATACAAATTTTTGTCTGAATATCTGCTATATGCGGATAAGATATCAATATATCCTCGCCTAGTACAATATTCCAATCCATGTATGGCAGCAGCTTCTGATATCCTTCCCGAACTTCATCCACTCCTAATACTTGCAGCATCCCATAACTGGTCTTTTGCTTCCATTTCCCCCTGTTTTGAAATAAAATCTGATTTTGATACCAGCGCTCTATTTCCCGTCTGGACGAATAGCCATAGATTAATGCAAGAATTACCCTGTCATACTCCATATCCACCAAGTAATACTTTACATCTTCCTGATTTAGGATCTGACACAGTTCGTTCCGTTTTCTTTCCCTCTCATCTTCAAACCCTTCCCCCATATAGGCAAGCAACTCGATCAGCAAAGTGTCCTCTGCAATCCCATATTTTTTATCCAAAAAGTTCCTCATTTTTTCATCCAATACAGAGGTTCCATATAAAACACCAGATATTATATTCTCCAAACTTCCTATTGTATCTGGAGTCCTTTTTTGTTCCTGTTCATACAAACTCTGTATCTTTTGAATCGTCTGGACAAACTCCTGAACCACCACTGGTTTAATAATATAATCATACACTCCCAGCTTAACAGCCTGCTGCGCATAGGAAAATTCCGAATAGGCAGTCAATACAATTATCTTAGGAAATATCCCTGATTCCTGCATTTTTACAATCATTTCCAAACCATCCATAACTGGCATCCTAACATCGGTAATGATCAGATCGGGCTTATCTCTTTGTATGCAAACAAGTCCTTCCTGTCCATTGCCTGCCACACTTGAAACCGTAATCTCAGGAAACATCTTTTTCATCAATTTACAAAGACCTTCCCTGATTAGTATTTCATCTTCAATCACCACTGCCTTCATAAATATTCTCACCTCCTGTAATAGGAATCCAGATTCTTATTGTCGTTCCTTTTCCCGCTTCGCTCTCTATTGCAACCTTTACTTTTTCCCCATAATACATATGCAGTCTAGTAATTGCATTTTCCATTCCAATATGATTCTTATCATCCGTTTTCTGAAAGATTCCTCTATTCATTTCCTGCACTTTTTTAGGGGAAATTCCACAGCCATTATCCTCTATCTCTATTTTTATAAAATCTGCCTCTCTCTCCATACCCATTCGTAATAAATGTTCCCTGTTCACTCCATCAAATCCATGCAGAATTGCATTCTCTATAAAGGGTTGCAAAAGCAGCTTATGAATTGACAGATTCATAAGCTCCGACTCCACATCTATATGGCATTCAAAGGAATTTTTCAATTTTGTCTGCTGTAGAAAAATATACTGCTTTAACCAATCAACCTCATCCCTTATCTTTACAATCCCGTTGCTGTCAGAAATGCCATATCGCAGTATTCGAGCAAGTGTTGCAATCATATTGCTGATCTCATATTCGTCTTTATCAATTGCCATCCAATTGATCGTATCCAATGTATTATAGAGAAAGTGCGGATTAATTTGTGCTTCCAGCGCTGTAATTTCTGCATTTTTCTGCTTCTCAATAGAACTCTTTAATTTATCCATCATGGAATTAAATTCTTCGGCGATGATCTCTATCTCTGTAGGCCTTGCAGCATCCAATGCCACACGCACTGTTAAATCCCCTTTCCCAGCCTTTCTCATCGTTTCCACTACTCTTTTTATAGAGCCCGTCATTCGAGTCACCTGACTGATCATAATGAGCAAAACAGCCAGAAGAGAGAGTAATATGATAGAACCTAGCATCTTTTGCTGGGCATGAAGCCCTTGAACAAGTTCATTTCGATCTGTTGCGCGGACAATCTCCCATCCTGTTTTCTCATCATATACGGAATAAAAAGATAATTTTCTGTTTCCAAAAAAGCCTGTCTCTCTTGCAATCTGTTGATAAACTGTTCTTTTTTCTTCCTCTTTTACGCATCCAGAAACAACAGGTTTTCCAACTTCATTGGAATTTGGGCATGCTACCAAATATCCACTACCATCCACAATAAAATTCAATCCATTTTCTGTAGGTACCCCACAGACTTCCTCCAAAAGCCTCACGTCAATACTTACTATAACGATTCCACATTTTTTCTGTACATCTCGATAATCAATAATACGGTGGCCTATATGAAACAGATAGCAAGAATTACTCCCGAAAATCACTTTCTCTCCTGTAGGAAAAAGATGGGTTTTATTATCACTACTGATTTCCTCATACAACTCTGTTTGGGATAAAGCAATGCTGTCCAGCCATGATGTCTGCGTGGTGGATGCTGTCAGTTGATCATAAAATACAAGTTCTCCACTTTCAGTAATAATAGAAATTGATTTTACATAATCTTTTGTATAAAATAACCCCCTTAGTGTTTTTCTAAGCAATTTCCTGTTATTCGCCACGTCCTTTCCATCATTGAGCTGATCAACTAATTCTACAATATAATCATCTGTGTAAACTTGAAACAGGATATCCTCATAGGAATCCAACCAGACATCAAGGCACCCTTTTGTCTGTTCAAGATTTGCTTTTGTCATACTCTCCACATTCTGCTGTACAAGCTTTGATGTATTGTAATAATATATAATATTTACGAGCAAAATCGGAATGATAGAAGTAAGCACAAATGCAACTACTAATTGAATTCTTATACTTTTTCTGTCAATTCTAATTATTCTCATAACCAATCTTTCCCTTGAAAACAGCGAAACCGTCAAACAAATACCTATATATTTTTCTACAGTTCCTTTTATTTTGCAAAATTCGACTATTTATGTTATAATCCTCCATAAAATATGTCAAAGGTGAGCTGATACAATGAATCAAACCAAAAGTGCAATTATAGATGCATTCTGGCAACTGCTAGAAGAAAAACCATATAGTAAAATTACCGTAAAGAACATTGTGGACCGCTGTCAGATTAACCGCAATACTTTTTATTACCATTACCATGACATTCCAGAGCTTTTGGAGTATGCTGTCAAGAAAGATACCGATCACATTATTCAATCTTACAGTAAATTCGGCTCTTTAATGGACTGCATTGCACCGCTTGTAAACCACTGCATGAGCCGCACCAAGGCAATCCTTCACATTTACCGCTCTGTACAACGCGAAATCTTTTTAAATGAATTGGAACAGATTGCCCTCTATGTAGTGACTCAATATGTGGACACTGTCACTTCGGAACTGCCAGTTCAACCCGAAGACAGAACACTGCTGATCCGATTTTATAAATGTACTATCGTGGGCATCTTTCTCGACTGGCTAAATGATGGAATGCACTATGACTTGCTTGCGTCTTCTAATCGCATCTGTGAATTGCTGGCAGGTTCTGGAAAGCAGGCGTTTCTCAAATCAGCAGAATCCGTGAAATAAGCAAAACTACATCAGAGGAGCAAATATTCTCAGAAAATCCTGAAACAGTTTGGTAACAATATTCGTTCTGCACTCTTCCGGTAAAATCTGGTGACACTGTTCGAGTGTACTTAGAAAATCTTCCTTTACTTGAAGAACAGCCCTACTGCCAGACATCCACACTCCGCACTCAAAATGCAGATACAGACTCCTAAAATCCAGATTGGTGGTGCCTACTGTTGCCGTATGGTCATCAGAAACAAATGTTTTTGCATGTATGAATCCTTTTGAATACTCGTATACTTTTACTCCTCCTTGGATCAGCTCTCGATAATAAGAACGTGTAGTCATATGAATTAACGCCTTATCCCAAATGTGCGGTGTAATAATCCGTACATCCACACCGCTCTTTGCTGCCAGACACAGTGCTGATACCATGCTGTCATCAATGATTAGATAAGGCGTTGTAATATAGACATAATCTTTCGCATTATTTAAAATCTGTAGGTAAACGTGCTCCCCCACGTTTTCATCATCCATAGGGCTGTCCGCATAAGGTTGAACAAAGCCGTCCGTATCCATCGGTTTCATTATCTTGTACGCGGGAAAAAAATCTTCGGGTGCACAATCTTCTTTCCGGCACAATTCCCACATTTCCAAAAACATCAATGTCAGACTCCATGCTGCTTTTCCCTCCACTTTTAGAACGGCATCTTTCCAGTGCCCATGTTTTTCATAAGTGTTGATGTACTCATCTGACAGATTTAATCCCCCTGTGAAAGCCACTTTTCCATCAATGGAGGTAATCTTTCTGTGGTCGCGGTTATTCTGGATCGCAGAAAGTACTGGGCGGAAGGGATTGAATACCACACACTGAATCCCCATATGCTCCAGATACCGAGCATAATTCTTTGGCAGCGTCAAAAAGCATCCAATATCATCATAGATAATGCGCACATCAACTCCCTGTCCGGCCTTGTCTTTGAGAATCTCTAGGACTGCATTCCACAACACACCCTCCTGAATAATGAAATATTCCATGAAAATATATTTTTTTGCCTTTTTTAATTCCTCCAGAAATACAGGAAAAAATTTCTCACCAGGAGAGTAATACTCTGTCTGTGTGGCATCATAGATGGGAAATCCGGCAAACTGCTGCAAATACCGGATTTGTGAAATCTGCTGCGGAAACATTTTTATCGCTTCTTCATAAGCATCACACGGCAACTTATAAAGATCTCGATTCTTCTCCTGTATCCTGAAAATCCGCGTTTTAAATCGTTTTGTTGATGCCTGAAAATGATATAGTATATAAAACAGTCCGCCGAATACAGGAAAAGAAAGGATCAAAAATACCCATGCCACCTTATTGGCTCCTTTATCCTTTGTGGAGATCACATGGCGCACAATAAAGAAACTGATAATGCTGATCAATGTCCGCAATATCCCAGATATATAATGTCCAATATGAAAAAACCACACCAGAAAAATAACCTGCAAAACCAATAAAAATATGATAAACAGGCGTCTGCGCAACAGTACTCTAAACCAGGAACGTTTCATCTTTATACCCATTTTTATTTATCTGTACACCAATAATTTACGCCTTCTTTTCTCCGTACCACAGTTCCTCTGACACTGGTTTCCAGTGCTCGGCATATCGATCACACTTTGCACACAGATGTTCGACCGACTCAGGTGATTGAAGATCTGTTGAATGCGCCTTGGTCCCTACAACCATTTTCCTTAATTTTTCTGGATTTTCCAGCATTGGACATGGGCGCAGCATATTCTCGTTAAAGGGCTGTCCGTCATGATAAGCCATCATCATCGGTGACTGTAACGCCTCCAAAATCGTTTTCTCCCGAATATTGGAATCAGAATAATGGACAAATACACATGGGTCCATATCCCCGTTCGCATTAATGTGAAAATATCGGCGTCCTCCTGCAATGCAGCCGCCCACATATTCTGCATCATTCTGGAAATCCATAGCAAACAATGGTTTTGTGGCACGGTAATATCTGATACGGCGGTATGTCTCTACACGCTGCTCTGGCGTTGGCATTAGCTCTGGGAAAGCGTCATTGCCAACTGGCATGTAATGAAAATACCAGACAAAATACGCACCCATATCGATTAAACTATCAAAAAATTCCTCCGATGTGATGGACTCAAAATTCGCACTTGTATAGCAGGCGGAGATCCCAAATAATAATTTCTTTTTCCGCAGTAGCTCCATCGCCTTCATCACTTTCTGAAATACGCCGTCGCCGCGCCGCCCGTCGGTAGCTGTCTCAAATCCTTCTAAGGAAATAGACGGCACAAAGTTTCCAACCTGCAGCAGCTCGTCTGCAAACGCCTCGTCGATAAGCGTCGCATTGGTGAAACATAAGAACACACAGTCCGAATGCTTTTCACACAGACGTATCAGATCCCCTTTCCGCACCAGTGGCTCGCCGCCTGTATAGATGTACAGATAGATTCCCAGCTCTTTTCCCTGTTGTATGATATTATCGATCTCCTCGTATGTGAGATTGAGCTTATTGCCATACTCTGCTGCCCAGCATCCCGTGCAGTGCAGGTTGCAGGCACTGGTTGGATCTAATAAGATCGTCCACGGAATATTGCAGCCATATTTTTTCCGGCATGCTTCCTGTTGTGGCCACCCCGCCAGAGCCGCGTTGATAAAGAAATTTACCGCTGTCGTCTTCATGACATGCGGATCAATATCCTTGATGATGTGGCGGACATATGGATAATAGGGGTGTTCTGGATTGGTCATCGCCTCTCGGACAATCCTGCGCTGCGACTGAAATTCATCTCCTGCAAATTTATCTGCCCAATTCATCAACTTGAGAAGATTCTCCTCAGGGTTCTTGTACAAATATTGAAACGCATGTTCAAGACCTAACTTTTTAATCGTTGTTGATACATCCATGATAATTTCCTCCTTTGTAATGCTCATCTATACTTTATCGACTTTTAGGAATTATCCAGTTTTTAGGCCTTTGACTGGTCAATGCCTAATTTTAACTGTCTGTATTACCATCATATGGTTCATAATCCCTTCCGCAAACAGCCCGCAGCCACCGATCAGACAAGAAGCGCGCAGCCCCTGAAACGGCTTTACAATGATCAAAATTCCTAAAACTCCCGCTATAACCGCCAATATCAATATGATATTCCATGTTCTCAGCCCAAACTTCTGGGCATCCTTGGATATCTGAAGTTTTAACAGCGCATCCAGCAGAATCAGCAGTCCTAGGCTGGGCGACAGATGCGCCCAGATCCGCAGATTGCATCCAAGCACAATGACTCCTATCGTAATAAAAAACAGTCCACACGCAAAATCGTATTGAAAGGCAAGACAATACAAATCATCTGAAAAATAACCTATGATCTTGACAATCCCATAGACAATCAGTATAATACCACTGCTAATACAGACTGACAGCGGCTGTAGAGATGAGTGGATCATGTACATAATGCCGGCAATGTAAAAAACAATGGATACCAAAATGTATCCGTCCCGTGCTACCCGAACTTGTTGCAATCCTTTTCCCTCCACTTTCCTATAATAAATTTTTCGGTCTTTTCCACCAGCATCGTATCATAACGAAAAACAGGTTCTGTCACGATTGCAAAGACCACTTTTTCATATCGATCACTTATTCTCATCTTTGACTGTCATTTTCCTTTTGTGTTATTCAACTGGTGTCTTCCGTGTAAAATAACATACACATAAAACAATACAAAGATTCCCATCACCATCAGGATAAAAAATACCCCTATTTTAACCAATGCCTTGATTGCTCTTCTCATGTGATTCACCTCCCTTGCTAATTTTCCTGTAACCCAACTATAAAAAATCTTTCTACACACAACAATAGACAAATAAGGTGCATATGTCCAAAAAACAGACATATGCACCCTATTTGCCTAATAGAATACTATTCTTTCATTATTTCCATTTGGTCATAAACCGATCACCGCATTCTTGCATCCGCACCATTTACTGTAGAAACAGCCACAATTCTTTCATTGTTATCAATCAATATGCTGCCTTTTACCTTTTTGGGATTATGCATAACTGTGAGCAGATACCATTTATTCTGCACAAACACTTCAATCTTTTCTCCATCCTTAACCGGTGTCTGATCCAGAAAAAAAGTATCTTCCCCCACAATACGTAATTTTCCCTGTATCTTTACAGGTTTATCGAGGTATTTCAACGTAATTGCCATATTCTCAACCCCAGAAATGATTTTCATGATATTATCTGCCAGAAAGACCTCATCCGGCATTAATAGGGGCTTCTGGTATTACTCCATTTGACATTTAGGAGAGGTACTGCATATTCACCAATCAAGGTAACAGTATCTCCATCAGTGTTTTCATCATTTTTTGAATATCAACCGGCTTTGCTAAATGAGCATTCATTCCGGCAGCATAGGCATTTTTCTTATCTTCCTCAAAGGCGTTTGCCGTCATTGCAACAATCGGTATGCCTGCCTTTGACGGGTCATCCATTTTTCGAATGGCCTCAGCAGCTTGATAGCCGTTCATATTCGGCATTTGAATATCCATGAGAATCAGGTCATAATACCCTCCTTCAACCTGCTCCATCATGGAAACACAAATATTCCCGTCCTGCGCCCGTTCCACCGCAAAACCCATTTCGGTCAACAGTTCTGTTGCAATCTCAGCATTCAAGTCGTTATCTTCCGCGATCAGAATCCTTCTTCCCGAAAAATCTACAAGTGCCTTTTCCTCTGGCGTCTCGTCACGGATATCTGTTTCCGATGCAACGCGATGTGGAATGATGATAGTGAGTTTTGTACCCTTCCCAATTTCACTTTCTACCTCCACAGTCCCACCCATCAGCTCAGTAAGCCTTTTTACAATCGTCATTCCAAGTCCAGTTCCGGCGATTTTGCTATGTGTTGTATCATTCTCCCTTGAAAACGCTTCAAAGAGATGAGGCATAAATTCTTTCGAGATTCCAATTCCATTATCCGCAATTTCTGTTTTGAAAACAACATACCCTTCCTCATCCGATGAAATCTCTGTCAGTCGCATTAATACTTTACCGCCTGCTGGAGTATACTTATTTGCATTGTTCAGAATATTCAGGTAGACTTCCTGAAGCTTTGGCATATCGCACCAGACAAACGGATGCTGCACTTCCACAGTCTTTTCAAACGTGATATTTTTCGCCTGCATTTGAGAGACAAGCAGAGAGCAGACAGAATCTATCATTTGCTCCGCACTCCATGCAGTTTCTTCCAGCACAGTCTTCCCGCTTTCAATTTGGGACATTTCAAGGACGTTGTTTATAATAGATAAAAGAAGTTCACTGGAATCTTTCATTTTGCGGATATATTCTTTGCGTCTGTCCGGTTCTTCCTGCTGTTCGGTCAGCAGATGGAGAAATCCTATGATTGCGTTCATAGGGGTTCGGATATCATGGCTCATGCTGAACAGAAAATCCGTTTTTGCCTTGCTGGCCGCCTCCACCTGCACAAGAGCTTTTTGTGTCTCCAATCTGGACTGGTTCAAAATCAAATAAGTCAAAATCAGAAGAACCGCCAAAATAACCACAAGAAATACCGCTAATACAATGCCGATCCGGTTTGCATTTGAAACCATCATCCTGTTGGCCTGTTCTGGAAAGATCTGAACAATATACCAATCGCTGTTCTCAAGTCCCATAATGCAAGCGCCGGTTTCATTCCCCACCAAGGGAACGATTACCGTTTCGTCTTTGTAAATAAAATCGGTCATGCTGGCACTTGTTGAAATTCGCGGGGCAAGTACGGTTTTGATGGAAACCTCTGCCGTTGTATCAATATTCTGGTTGCTTGCAATAATGAGCCCGTTTTCATTGCACAGATAAGCTTCCGCACAATAGCCAAACACCTCCATGGTTAAAAGCTCATTCAACTGATCTGTCTCTTTATACGCTCCGAGCAACGATCCAATAATCTCACCTTGATAATATACAGGGGAATAAAAAGCTAGAAGCGTTTCACTTGTCGCGCGAGAATTAAATATCAGTTCTACCCCAAAATTCCCCTGCATCGCATCCAGATAATATTGGCGATCACATGCCTCGGATACACCGCCAGTGGTATTGTGATTTTTTCCCGCTTGATCGGTAAATTCGATAAAGTCAAAAATAGAATCGTCTAATATGCGCTGTAAGAACCTGTTTAAAATCTATTAATAAGTATAGAAATGAATGCCAAAACAGTCATCTCCAGAGATGTATGTAGCT
>ERZ808041.780-NODE-780-length-18335-cov-10.299540_pt1 | contig 18335 bp, 20 predicted proteins | sample MGYA00380192_ERZ808041 | MGnify/ENA primary metagenome ERZ808041 (study PRJEB31490, sample SAMN06133412) | mouse gut metagenome | isolation source: Z1_1 | host: mice | place: China: Chengdu | collected 2015-05 ... | reverse complement strand
CTTTGAGGCAGAATGTGAGTGGAGGCTTATAGAAGAGTTCGGCAGAGAAAGCTTTCAGAAGCAAGCGGACGGAAAGCTATGCTTTGAGGCGGATTATACAGATAAAGAAAATTTGCTCAGCTGGCTGTTTACATTTGGCGACAAGGCGGTGCTGTTGGAGCCGCCGGGGATACGGGCGCAAATCTTGGCGATTGCCAGCAATATGCAGAAAAAATACGATACACATGGAGGAGGGAAAAACAAATAAGATATATATGCACGGAATGGGAGGAAAGACAGGCGAGATATATATGCATGGAACAGGAGGAAGAAATCAATGAGATATACGTGGATTGATGAATATTTATTGACCAAAGCGGGGGTCGCCAAGGATTTTAAGGAAGAATGGAAGTGGTTCCGTTATCAGGTTGGCGGGAAGATGTTTGCGGCAATCTGTCTGGACGAGGATGGCGAGCCGTGTTATATTACCCTGAAATTGGAACCTGCCGAGGGGGATTTCCTGCGCCAGCAATACGAGGATATTATTCCCGGATATTATATGAACAAAGTACATTGGAATTCTGTGAAGCCCGATGGCGCAGTGCCGGATGATTTGTTAAAAGATTTGCTGGATAAATCGTACCAGCTGGTGCTTGGCGGGCTCAGCAAGAAAAAACAGCAGGAAATTTTGGAGGGATGACAGATGGCGTTTGACTATAAGAAAGAATATAAAGAGTTTTATATGCCAGGAAAGAAACCGGGTATCGTGGAAGTGCCGTCCATGAATTACCTTGCAGTCCGCGTTAAGGGCAATCCCAATGTGGAGGGCGGCGAGTATAAGCAATCTATTGGGATGCTCTATGCCATTGCCTTTACCATCAAAATGAGCAAAAAGGGAGAACGGCAGATAGAAGGCTATTTTGACTATGTAGTGACTCCGCTGGAAGGGTTTTGGTGGCAGGAGGGAATCAAGGGCATTGACTACAGCAGGAAAGAGGATTTCCGTTTTATTTCGGTAATACGCTTGCCGGACAGACGGTCAGCGTGTTGGCGGGCAACAGCGCAACGGTTGCTTCGACGGTGACCACAAAGCCGGACGGCACGGTGGAGATCAGTGTCACCAGCCAGACGGCGGGCACCAGTACAGTCACCGCCAGCATCAACAACAGCAGCCAGAGCCAGAACGTCACCTTTGTACCTGGTGATGCATCGCAGCTCACTTCAACCGTTGAAACAAATAAGTCGAACTATACGGTTGGAGAGACAATCACCATCACGGTAACGCTCCGGGATGCGTTCGATAATCTGGTAACCGGTGCAGCTTCACAGTTAGCCGCTAATGGTGTGCTGGCGGTGGATGGCACCGACCCGTCAGAAACGGGAAGCTGGGTTGAATCAGGTGGCGTGTATACCACAACACGAATGGCGACGATTGCCAGTACCAATCAGCACGCCAACCTGCAATTGCAGACGTGGAGTGATGGCGTAACGTCAGATCGCTATGACATACAGTCCGGTTCTCCGGCGCAAGCCACATCAACTATCGCTACGGATAAAAACGCCTACACCGCTGGCGACACTATAACCGTCGCCGTGACGCTGAAAGACGCGCACGGTAACCAGGTTGAAGGGGGCGAGTCCTTATTGTCTGGTGATAACGTAACAGTAGAAGGAGCCGTACGTTCAGGAGGATGGTCTGAAACCGCCGGTGTTTATACTGCTACATGGTCGGCGCAAATGGCGGGAGACTCTCACCACGCGACGCTGAAGTTGTCTGAATGGGGCAGCAGTAAACAATCAGAGAGTTATTCCATCCACAGCGGTGCTCCGGTGCAGGCAAATTCTGCTATCAGGACAGATAAATCGGCATATATCGCCGGGGAGCCATTAACCGTCACAATAACGTTGCGGGATGAGTTTGGTAACCCTGCTTTAGGGCTGACATCAGAAGTCATCGAGTCTTATATCGATAATTTCGCGGTAGGCGGCGCAACTCCCGATTCTATGCGGTGGGTCGAGCAGAATAATGGTGAATATACTATTGTCTGGACAGCATGGGTTGCCGAGGAAAATCTGGTTGCCAGTCTGAAATTAAAAACATGGGCAGAGGAGATTAAGTCCTCGTTATACGGAATACAACCAGGTGCAGCGGCAAAAAATCAATCCACGATTGTCACGGACAAAACGATATATATCGCTGGGGATAGCATAACGGTAACCGTTGTTCTTAAAGACGCCCAGGGTAACTTTATTACTGATGGTGTCGTTCAGCTTAATGAGGAAAACGTACAAGTCAGGAATGCGGATCCTATCCAGGGCAATAATTGGGTTTACAACGGCAATGGGCAATATCAAAGACAGTATATGGCGCATTTTGCGGAAGCGAATTTGAATGCGCAACTGAAGATGGCTGGTTGGAGCGATGCCAATTATTCAAACAATTACACTATCAAACCAGGTGAAGTGAGTCCGCTTGGTTCACAGCTTCGTATACGAGAAGTTTTAGTAGTGGAAGGGGCGGATTTACCTGTCAGTGTTTTATTAGTTGATGATTTTGGAAATCCGGTGGATAACGGTCTGGATTTGCTGGATGATACAGTGTACTTACAAAATGTAGAAAAAAAAGAAGGGGAAAAATGGAGATATGTGGGTGATGGCATATATGAACGTACATATATGGCCTACCAAGAAGGAGAAAATTTAACTTCATTTATGGAGATTAAAGGTTGGCGTATATACGGACAACCATCCTATACCATCCTTCCTTTTGTGGAAGTCGAGTTGCTGAGTGTTAATGGTGTAAAATTCAGGGCGACAGATGGTTTTCCAGAAACAGGGTTTGATGGTGCAAAATTCACGCTGTTACTAACCCATAATATGAAAAATACGGATTATAATTGGACGGCTGGGATTTATGGAATTAATGTTGACAGTAATGGAGAAGTAACATTATCTGTGCTGATAAGAAGTGAAGTTACTATTACCGGGAAACCCAAGAATGGTAAAGGGAATGATGTTGTATTTAAATTCAAGATTAAAAAATGGTTTACTAGTTTAGGTGCTACCAGTAGTAATACCTGGGATATCATAAACACTTCATGTAGCTATGGTCAAATGCCGTCATCTTTAGAATTAGCGCAGCGGCCAAGCGGTGGGGTAGTACCGCGAAAAGTAGGTACGTTGTGGGGCGAATATGGTAATTTAAAAATTTATGGGAACGCTTTTAGCGGTACGGATTATTGGACAAGCACTCAGCTCATGGGAGTACACGAGAAATTTAATCCTGAAACTGGTATATCAGAGCTTGGAACAGGAAAGTCCTCTGGCTTGTGCGTAGAGTATTATTAACGAAGTAATCACTAAATTGCCCTGCATCAGCAGGGCAATTTATATTCGTTATTACGCAGAAGTACGCATCACACCAATAGTATTAAATTCATTTTTTACACTGAGCAAACGGGGGTCATGAAGCAAAACATTTGACCATAAATCATTCTCTTTAATTAATTGTTGCCAGCGCTTTTCATATTCTTTCTTACCATAAACAGTGTAAATTAACGGCAAAATCACACCATTGATTTTGTTAGTGTTAATATTTGCCAGTAACTTCATAATGTCATTTTTTATAGATGCGCCATAGATCAGAAACTTCGTATAAAGCGAGTTAACGCAGGTGTAATCAAGACCATGTTCAGGCTCAAGTTTAAGCAATAAACTTTTGGCTTTGTCATTATGTCCTTTCAGTGCCATGAACATAGCCAGAATAGAGGTAATAATTGGATTATTACAGGTGTTTTGACTGTTAAGATTTAATGCAAAAGATATCGCGTTATCGAGGGGGGATGTGTAATAAAGTATAATTAATTTAAGAATGCTTATGCCCATTTTATTGGGTTCAAGAGCAATGCTTTTTTCTATTAAATTAAATGCTCTTGCTAGGTCACCGTTCAAAAAACATAGCAGAGACTGATAATAATAAACGTCTGGCGAATTAGGTTTGAGTAAATGTGCTTGCTTAAATAGCACATTAGACACTGAATGTTCATCTTTTAGCCCACTGATTAAACCCAGTAAACCCAATGCCTGAGAATTTGAAGGGTTAATTTCCAGAGCCTTTTCAATGGAGGTTACTGCCGTAGTTATTGCTTGTTTTTGTTCACTGATTCCAAGGAGTGCTAATGATATATGGCATTCCGCCAGGCAACAGTAGGGCAAGGTATTTTGCGGTTGCGTACTCACACAATCTCTAAATATTACTAATGCTCGTTTCAAACTTTCTGGTGTATAACGGTACATTTCCATCCTGCCATTCATATACATAACAGCAGAATCCAGAGATGGCATTTGTTGTGTATTAATAGATTTAAAATTAATGTTGGGTATTTTTTCAATAAGAATATTAATTACTTGTGATAATAATACGGAAAGAGGATTATCGGGGTTGAAATCAATACTTTGATGATCAATCAATTTATGCGTTCTGGCATGGATTAACTCAATAAATAAACGCCAGTTTTTACCATAGTGAACGACCTGACCCATAATATAATATTCTGGACCTGTTTTATTGATAAACTGATGGATGGTGGAGAAATCACTGGCCTCATTTGTTACCGAAGCGGGTAAAATATCTAAACCACAAAAAGCATATTTTGAAAGGCCCTGGACAAGTTCGTAATGGAGTTTTAGAACATTGATCGAACCTTCAGTACGAAAGGGAAAAACGGCAAGAGTGGTGGTCGACTTTACCGGTTCATTATCGGTCACAATCACAATAGGTACAGTAAAACGGTATCCACGACCATAGACCGTTTCGATATACTTACACTGTTTATTCTCATGCAAAAGTTTGCGCAATGCATAAATACATCGTGTTAGAGATTCATCACTGGCAACACTCGCGCTCCAGACCTTATCGATAATCTCTTCTTTGCTAACAATTTCACCGTCAGCATTAAGTAATAGAATGATAACGCCAAGTTCTTTCGGGGGAATATGATATTCTTTGTTTTTGAATAATAATATTCCATTGTTTTTTAATACAAAGTCGCCAAATATATATTGTTGTGTATTATTTTTTCCATGTTGCAGTTGCATAGAACGCTCCTTCCGTTTTCTCTATTCATAGTATTAATTTGATTAATATAAAATAAAGTATTGGCAGAATTGCTCTATCAAAAAACGCTCATTTTGTAAGATTGTGATGAAGAAATGAATGAAAGCTGATGCTTAATAATATGAAACGCTGGTCCCATTTTTCGGGACCAGATAGTAGGCGATAATTGTGGGTGTTACTTAATCAGAAACGTAAATAATCTTTCGCTGAATCAAACAACGCAGTAATGGTTGAAGATAATAATTTGATAATTGTATCGTAGGTGGAGTTGGCTGTACTGTATTTAGTCGTGATAACCTGCACGTCGGTTTTCATGTTTTCTGCCTGGCCGTTATAACCCGCCAGCCATGCCTGGTATTCAGCTGTGCTTATTTCATAACCGGTGAATTCTTTAGATATATTTTTTTCCTTCCCTTTATCGTCCCTATGCACCATTGAGTCTGAAGACTGACTCATACTGTCAATAATCTGAGGGTTGGGAATAATAACATACAGACCGCTACCTTGCGGTTCAACTTCGACTATAGGAGAAGGTGTGCGGTGTTTTGGGTCGGGTGGAATAACCGGAAGTCCTAAAGCGGCGCACCATTTTTCTGCTTCTTCCAGTGGAACACCAATTTTGTCAGCAGGTGCCGGAGGGTATAAAACATAGTCTGGATTGTAATGATAGTGGAAATCACCATTAGGATATTTATCGATATAATAAAAATGCATCAAGGCTTTTTGGAATGCATTGACGTCAAAAACTATCGCATCGCCTTTTTTATTAGAGTGAGTCCATTTTCCCATATTGCTTTGGATATGTTCACTGAAGTCCTGCCAGTATGCGCTCATTATCTCAACGCTATTTGCATAGATTTCGAGGTAGTCGCTACCGAGCACACTCATCAAATCAGCAATATCACTGCATATATATTTATCACTTTTAAATTCGTTTGAACTACTGGCCGTTAAAGTACTGCTGGTTGCTGAACTTCTCATTTCAGGCGCAGAACTCTCTAAAGAAGCGATAGCGTGATTTAAGGTACCTTTGGTCGATGCCATTGCACTTGACCCGGTTGTGTTGTGAGCAACGTTAGCCAGGGTTTTTCTCACAGAGTTATGCAGGGTCAATATTTTAGCGGGATCCTTTAATTTTCCGTCAATAGTATTAACATTTTCTGTAAGCTGCAGAACGTTTTTTATCAGCGAATAACTTTCGTGTAAGAGCGCAGATCCTTTCTCTGACAGGTTCTCAGTTGGGAAATTTCTGAGCATGTTTTTAACGAAGTTAAGCTGTATGTCATGCTGGCATTTCCAGTCTTCATTTCGCGGGCTACGTTCACTGACTAAAGTTGATAGTTTTTCAACATCTTTCTTGAGCATAGCGCCAATATTATTATCCTTACTGGCGCTGTTATGCAAATTACCCTCGCTTTTGCTGTTTTCCAGTTGATGAGGCTCCTCACTTTGCGAGGATGCCTCTTGAAGAGGAATGTTTGCATTCTGCTGACGTAGAATATCTATATTTAAATTATTATCTTTATTAATCATGTGTCATTCCTCCTTAAATATAAGAAACTATTATTGCAATAATTTATGAGCGAATTCCTTGAACAATAGCACTATCAGTATCAATAATGGTTTGTATTATTTGCTGTAATAAATTGAGTGCCTGATCTCTTCCTTGAACATCACGATTAATTTGATCCAGATAGCTACTCATAACTGAATGCATGACATTTTTAGCCTGTTCAACAATGTCTTTTTCTGCATGAGTAGTACTTTCTAGAATTCTAAGTGATGCTTGAGTTGATTGATTAACAAGCTGTGAAAGTACATCTGCTTTACCTATAGTAAAATATTTATTATATTTCCTGTTATGTTTTATACTAATACACTCGTTTTTATCTCTAATTTTTTCTTCCGTAGTTTCTTTTTCTTTATCGTAATATTTCAGGGTCTCTTCTTTTTGTTCTTCATCAAGTGTTGTATCTTTCGTTGTTGTTTTTATTTCTTCATCTATTTGCTTGAGATAAGCTTGTTGATCTTGAACTTCCCTTTTTAATCCTCGCTGTGTTTTATCATCAGTTCCACTGATAGTGTGCTTCTGATCAGGTGTAAGGGTTTGCATCTTTTCGGGATGGCTTCTGAAATTTGCTACAACAGATGCTGCAGCTCCAGCTGCGCCAACTGTTGACCCGGCAAGAACACCTGCCGAACTTGCCATTGTGGCGTGTACGGTTTCTGTTTTCTGATACTGGACAAGTTGTTCAAAAACGTTGCTCATAATAGCCTCAGACATAGCAGAGGCTTTATACATTGATGTGAATACCCTTAAAAATTCCTCCATAACAGCCTGTTGTCGCATGGTCAAATTATCTAGCATATCAAGGATATTAAATTTAGATATTTTAATGGTGGTCTGTTCTGTAGAACAGCTTGATTGACTGGATGTAATTGTAGCTTGGTCAAGGTTACCCCTCAAATTATCTAGCGTATTCCTTGAGTAATTAAGATTATCCAATAGTTTTACTCTTAGTTCCGGACAGACTTCTCTGTCTGTATTTTTTAATATTATAAACTGAGAGCTTATGTCATGCTTAATATCTTTAAGGTTATAGTATTGCACAATTTTATTATCATTTGGTATGTTGTTTTCTTTACCATAATCTCTATCAAAGATTGTTTTATCGAGATTGTTAATATTATGTATGCTGGTCGCATTTTTAATTTCATAGGTGGCCATGTTAAAACCCTCTTATACGATAGAATGGGAAGCAAATTTTAAGGCTTCAGTTCGGTGTTGTAATACTCTTACCATCTGGCTTACCTCTTGTTCGACGGTTTTATCCACCCTTTGCAATACTGAAAGCATTTGTTCACGCGTTTTTGATAGATTACTCATGTCCTGTTGTAAAATTGCCATGTCGGCAGAGTTTCCAGCAACAAAACAATTCATCGTCGATGTTGCTATTGCACAGATGAGTAAGCCTATTTTCTCCAGGCCATTACTTATTTTGGCAATCAACTTCAACACTACGGCTGATGTTTGTAGCACGCTGCATACGCTGTCTAATACCTTTATAATATTTTTTGAAACTGAATTAATAATGGATTCAATGGTTGATTTTATAGTGCTTGTTATTTCTTTGGTGACTTCTTCGGCGGCTGTTTTTGATAATGCAGAAACAACGGCCCCTATTGCTACAGAACATATTACAGCTGCACCAATCATTACTGTCGCCATGACAATAGAAGCGGCTGCACTTGCGTAAATACTTTTAACCAGTTCAATCGTATCTTGATCGACACCAATAACGTCCAGAAGCGCGGTGATTGCGAGCAGAGTGGGATCAACTGTTTTAATAGCAGCCGAAAGACCTTCTACAACTTTCCCTAAAATCCAGCCGGTAGCCGTGGTGCCCAGAGCGATTTGACAAGTGATATCTACACCTAATACTACTGCGCCCGCTATTCCTCCAATAAGTGCCAATGCACCCGCAATACTTGAACCACCACTTGGAACTGCAGCAAGAAGACCAACAACAATTAAGACTGCGCTTACGGCAAAGGTAACTACAGTTACACACTCATTAACGATTTTTAAAACTTTAGTCGTGGTAGTATATTTACGTGCTGTTTCATTGAGTTTATTTTCCCTGACATGGTTAATCTCTTTCATTACCTCAGATTGATTTTTAATAGAGTCGCAATTGGTATCACCAATAACTTCCATTACTGAAGTAATCAAAAGGATAAATGTGGCTGTCGCGTTTCTATTTTTCTGGTTTTCCTGTGTCAGGCAAATATTGGTGGTGAAGTTATTAATCTGTTCTTGCTGTTGAATTTCGTCAAAAATTTCCATACTTTGGCCGATCGCAGCATCAGCATCCATAATGGCTGTATTTAACGATTTCTCAGCTAACGATTTTTTTTGTAATGACAGCGTGAGTGTTTTTTCAGCCGCATTTTTTTGCGTCAGTACTTTATTATATTGCGGATCGCCAGGTTGCAGTTGCGACAGCTCTTGATTCAATGTGTTGACTTTTTTCTCCAGCGATTGCACCTTTTTATCGACCGCATTGTAATTATTATTGGCCTGATGCATGATATCGTCGGCTTTTTGCGCATCATCTAATGACGAGGAATAAGCGTCACTTAATTCACGAAACTTATTATGTGCCATTTCGTGTCGAAGCAGGGTGCTTTCAAGGTTATTATGCAATCGTGTTGCAATATCCTGATCGGCAATGCCTGTTAAATTACCCAAAATCATTGTCAGGCGGGCATCATTCGTCTTTGCTGTAGTGGCGTTGTCTGAATCTGAAACCTGTATTGCAGGCGGAGCAAGCATCGGTTTGTTTTCAAGACGAGCGCGAATATCGTTATCAAGGGATTTCGGGTTTTTATTAAGCCGCATGGGATCAACTTGCGTTTTGCTGCTGTCCTGCAGTCTTTTTTCCGCATCGCTATACTGTGTACGCAATGTTTCACTGATTTGTTCAAACGTGATCGTTTGTCCCGTAATCGGTGCCGACATAATTCACCTCCTTTTTAAGCTATCATCGGGTGTAATTAATTCTTTTTTATTTAACTCATGGCAGATGTTTATTCCCATCTAAAATGGCATCAACGGGAAAGTAAGTAATGTGTTTATTGTTATTCTTCTCATTTATTTTATCGCCATGGTTATTTTTTTAAATCAACTGTGCCTTCCTCATGATATTTCCTGGCTAACTCTTCAGACGTAAAAGAAGCGTTTTTTCCGTTTATGTTCATTTTGCCGACTCACTCTGTTCGAACTTCCTCTTCGGTATTGGCTGTCAAAAGTTCAAGATAAGCAGTAGCCATCTCTTTAATTTTTTCATTTTGACTATAGGTTACGACAGTATTAAATAACTCAGTGGCCATTTTAATGTTTTTTAAGCCCATCTGGCATTGACCCATATAATAAACCAAAGAGAAATCGTTATCGGGAGATAGCATTAAACAGATATGATACATGTCGAATGCCTTTTGATAATCTTTCTTCAATTGACAGACGGCGGCATATCCTTTTAGATAGTTATAATTTTGGAAATCATAAATACAGAGAAATTTAAAAAAGAGTTCAGCTTCGTCAAGTCTTCCTTTTTCATAAAAGTTATAAGCGTAAGCATAAACGCCTTCAAGGGTATCCGGGGTTATGCCATGCAGCTCTGCAAGCGTTGCTCCCATACCTAATGCACGTTCGAACTTACTGGCAATTTCTTTATTTTCTTCTAAATCCAGATTTGCGCTTTCCATCTCTACTCTCTCCTTTCGAACATTCTTTGTTCAGACTTCACCATTTTTTAGAGGGTGGTGATATCAAAATTCGCTCATTTTTATGCCCATCCGTTGGGCTTCGTTTTCTGCATTAAAAACAAGTATTGTTTCAATGAGATAAGATTTTCTATGTGATGAAATGAAAATAATGTAGAGGGAAATTTATCCACAATCCTGATGAACGGGTTCAATTTTGATTGGAATTTGAAAAAGCAGGTGATTTACTGATGTGCGAGCTTAAGTCAGCGGCTGCTGGCCTGAGCGCGGAGGTGTGCGAAATTTACATATCCGGGCATTCCACCTTACCCAGCGCTTCCCAGTAGTTATTCTGATTATTACGCTCCATCGCCACAATAGCTTCACGGATATGTTGTTTGTTACTCTCATCAGACAACATTAATTTTTCCCACGCTTCGTCTGATAATGACGCCTGTGGCGTGCAAATTTTACGTAAATCTTGCAATACCGTGGTTTTCTCTTTTGCCGACTGTAGCGAGCTGAATGGCGACTCGGCCTGAGAAATGGCTGGAAAAGTCAGGAATACGGTAATCATGAGTAGCATCGTTGGCTTCATAGCGGCAACCTTCTGCAAATGTGCATCGAATGAAGCATAAGTGTAGTTTGCTTTTACCGCTCTCATCATGCTGTACGAAAGGTGTTTGCGTGGTCAGTAAGAAGTGCCAGTTTTTTATACCTTTTTCTTCTATTCGATAGCTTTTCGTTTTTTAAATCGTAGTGTTCTTGCCATTATAGTCAGTTAATGATTAAAAAAAGGATAAAAAATGAAACTGACAACACATCATCTACGGGCGGGGGCCGCATTATTGCTGGCAGGAATTCTGCTGGCAGGTTGCGACCAGAGTAGCAGCGATGCAAAACACATTAAAGTTGGCGTTATAAATGGCGCAGAACAAGATGTCGCGGAAGTCGCTAAAAAGGTGGCAAAAGAGAAATATGGCCTCGATGTTGAACTGGTAGGATTTAGCGGTTCGTTGCTACCGAACGATGCGACAAATCATGGCGAACTTGATGCGAATGTCTTCCAGCATCGACCCTTTCTTGAACAAGATAATCAGGCGCATGGTTATAAACTGGTAGCGGTGGGAAATACGTTTGTCTTCCCTATGGCGGGTTATTCCAAAAAAATCAAAACCGTGGCGCAAATAAAAGAAGGCGCGACAGTGGCGATCCCCAACGACCCGACCAACCTTGGTCGCGCACTTTTACTGTTGCAAAAAGAGAAGCTAATTACTCTGAAAGAGGGAAAAGGGTTATTACCTACCGCGCTGGATATAACCGATAATCCTCGTCATTTGCAGATTATGGAACTCGAGGGGGCGCAGCTCCCGCGCGTACTGGATGATCCCAAAGTTGATGTAGCGATTATCAGCACCACTTACATTCAGCAGACCGGGCTTTCTCCGGTGCACGACAGCGTATTTATTGAAGATAAGAATTCGCCGTATGTGAATATTTTGGTGGCACGGGAAGATAATAAGAATGCAGAAAACGTGAAGGAATTTCTGCAATCTTATCAATCACCCGAAGTCGCTAAAGCGGCAGAAACCATTTTTAACGGTGGCGCGGTGCCTGGCTGGTAATTCTCACTTATGCCGCGCCGGACGATTTATTTTTCTGGCGCGGCGACGGGAATCCATTGAAATCAAAATCACCGATGACAGAATCAGCAGCGTTCCCAGCCAGTCCGGTAATGTGAACGTGATCCCCAGCAACAGCAAAGAGAGTAGCGCGCTACTTAATGGTTCTGCACAGCTCAAAATGCTGGCTTTTGGACCGCCAATTAATTGTGCTCCTTTCAGGTACAGACTAAATGTCAGGGACGTACCAATGACCACCAAATAAAAAAACGCCAGAATCAAACTGCCGTTAACGACAAAGTTTGTTCCTTGTCTGGCATAAAAAGGCAACAGAATCAGACCGCCAATCAGCATACTCCAGCCGACGACTGGTAACGTGCCATAGCGGGCAATTAGCGTTGAGGGATAGGTGGTATAGAATGCAGCAGCAAATGCCGAGGCAATGCCCCAGAACAACGCGGCAGGAGAGATCGATAATGACGTCGGATTACCGTGTGTCACCAATAAAAAAGTCCCGACCAGCGATGTCAAAATAGCGCAGAAAACCAGAATGCCCGGGCGCGATTTACGCACCAGTGAGAACCAGGCGACGATAATCGTCGGTGAGAGGAATTGCAGCACCGTTGCCGTGGCTGCGTTCGATTTTTCGATGGTTAGCAAAAAAGTGAGCTGTACAGTTAGCGCGCCAACCACGGAAAAAATCAGCAGGCTAATGGCATCTTTATGATTGTTAATAATAGAAAAGATTTTATCGCCATGAACAAATGACAGCGTCAGTAGAATCAAACCGGCGAATATCAAACGCGTCATAGTCAAAAACTGCGACGACATCTGGCTTTGCTCCATGATGTATTGCGCGCAGACCCCTGAACTTCCCCACAACACGGCGGCAATCAGAACGTTCAGCATCCCCTTTCTGGTGGAACCCATTTTTCCCTCTGCATACTGTTTTGTCGTTTATGTATGCAGGCATGATAGCAAAAATGGCGAGGATGGCTCTGTTTGCGCCACGCCGATTTTTCTTAGCCCAGACTGGTGAGCTAAATATCTTTAATAAACAGCAGGCAAATCATCGCAATACCCAACATCCCTATCGCCAGCCAGAACAACGCATGGTAGCTCCAGATTTCAACCATAATTCCGTCAACAGAGCCGGCGATAATCCAGCCGACGCGTGAAGTATTTGCATATAACGTTGTCGCAGAGCCTATTTTTTCAGGCATCAAGTCCTGAAAATAAAGCATGCCGATACCACAGAGAATACCAAGGAAGATGGCATTAAGAATTTGCAATTCCAGCTCAACCGCCGGAGTCGTCGCCATGAGTACGCTGGCGTAAAAACACATTCCACTCACGATAGCAATGAGCATTAATAGTCGCTTGCCAATACGTTTCATGTAATAGCCTGCGATTAACATCATCGGAATTTCCAGACCGGCAGCGATACCAATCATTTCTCCAGCCAGTTTATCGGTTAGATGCAGTTCATCAATAATAAATAGCGGCATATTTATCATGTAGAGATTATTCGCCGCCCACATCATTGAACAGACCACAAAAAGTAGCCGCGTATCCCGCTTCCTGTGGGTGGAGGGTAAAATTTCTACGGGTTGGGTAACGACAGGAATATTTCTTTGTATTGATGGCAAAAACAACCAGACTATCAGCCCGCAAACAACAAATGCGATGGCAGCGGTGAGATACATCACTTTAAAACTAAATCCCATTGCCAGTTCATAAGCGAGCGGTGGCCCGATAACCCAGGCAAGCGAGATCTGAGCACGTAAAAATGTACTGAACATGACCGTCTCACGGCCTGTTCTGTCGGCGTGTTCACGGGCGAGGGCGAACATTTGCGGGTTTGCGGTGGAAGCAAAACTACTCAGAAGTACGCCCGTTGAGAGGAGAATGAAGTAGTTGCGATTCCACGCAAAAAGCGTGCAGGCCAGCACTCCAAATAAGCAACATAGCAGAATCAGTAATTTACGGTCGCCTTGTTTATCGGAGTGCCTTGCCAGAAATTGACTGACCAGAATTCCCATAATAGCGCTACCGGTGAAGAAAAAACCTACCATTATAGGACGGGCTTTCAGTTCATCTGCGAGGAATATACTTAGGGTAGGAGTCTGAAGAGCGCCCGCAATACCCGTCAGAAAGGCGACAAGTAAAAATGCCGCGGCAGTGAGATCAAGTATTTTTGATGGAGTGGTAGCCGTTTTTTGCATTCTTCTGAATCACCGGGCGAAAAAATATAACTGAGTTACAAATAAGTACCAGTCGAATGAGTATTGTATTAAGAATTTTTGAGTATCGCTGATACAACCAGAAAGCAATGCTAGCGCAATATTATAGGGCCAGCAATTGAGATTATTAGCAAAAGCATGTTAAGAATTAATTACCGAATTTATATATTAATTATAGTAAGGCAATGAGCTATTTTTGATAGTAAAAATAAAACAAGTTGATTTGATATATTAAATGAACAAATTAATCTTGATGGCAGTCTGATTATTGGTGAAGTTTATAGTCAGTTTTTTTCGCCAGCGGTTAAAGAAATAGAATAGTCGTATAAAAAAGGGTGTTCTGGGGCGAGTAAAACAACATCTTCACCTTAATGGCGATACAGTTGGCTGAGAGTCAGCAGGGGGGCAAATCACCTGCAAATAAACACGGCGCATACTGGCGTGAATATCGCGGATGCGTTCGAGGACAGAAGAACCGACAGGCGGATTCTTCAGCCGCTCATCGTCCATCACAAAACCTTAGACCAGGTATTCCTGAAGCCGATTGAATATTGAGCAGTAGAAAATATCTGGATTGACAGTATTACAAGGGGTTGGAGAACGTCAGGAGAGGCATTTTGGCGGAAGATCACAGGAGTCGAATATAAGTATTAATGCATTGATCTTAAATAATTTGTATGTGTTGGATAAATGAGTAACCCCCATAAGAACCCCCAAATGATTTTGCATGAAGGAATGAAGCTAAAATACATGATTGAATCAATTCTTAGTACTCTATTGTGAAGGTAACATTTCCGGATAGTGTCTGGCTATAATATCATTTAGCCGATCAACCAGTTCTGGTTTCCTGAACGTGATGTGCGCGGAGCCCTTCTTAAAGTATCTGATGCTGAACATCTCATCTTCATAGCACTCTTTACCCTGAACGGACTGGATGTGATCATACAGATGAATGGTGATGTTTTCCCGGTTGTCGGGGATCGGTTTGCCGCTGAACAGATGCAGCATTCTTTCCAGATCGGCAAGTCGATCTGCCTGTTGCCCGGTGATAAGATGCCCCCCACCGGTCCCACCTCACCAGGTTGTTGACGATAATTTTACTGCCAAATTTGCAGGGGCAATTGATTTTATAATTCCAGCTCAGCCCTCTGAAGACGTTAATTACTCCCCGCTCAAACACCTCATCCTTATTCTGGTGCAGTTGTTTAAATGTGCTCAGAATGTTCGCTTCACTGATTTCCGGAAAATTATCGTACTCCAGTGACCGGTACCATGTATCACGGGCCTGCGCATCCATTAATGACAGCATCCCGGAACGTTGCATCAGGTCACGCCAGATTTCGCGGTCAAGGTTGCGGGTGATGGCTTTCATTGCTGTTTCAGGTTTCTCCATGAGCCAGCATCCGCAGCGAAAATCCTGTTTCATCGCCCAGTCCCGTGCGCTTTTACCACCAATGCTTTTTGTCAGTACTGAGATTTCAGTCAGTTGCCGGATAAGCGTTTCGGTTTGTTGCAGTGCTGCATTCCGTACCGTCACAACGTGTTGGATACTGGTGGAGCAGATAACGTCCGTATGCCCGGTGACCACTTCCGGACGGGAGATTGTGATGTCTGACATTATCGGTTTCCCTTTTGGTTTATAAACGAAAACGCCAGCCGTATTCAGGCTGGCGTCAGTGGAATGAAGTCTGGTGAGTAAGACTCACCGGTTCTGGTGCAGAAGCTGCAGTTGGCGCAGGGTACGGATATCCTCCCTCGCCTGTTCAATGCAGGGCAGCAGTGCTGCCGAATCCGTTTTATCCTCATCGTTGTCAAAGATAATTCCCGATTCGCAGTCGATATTGTCCTGCAGCCACGCAATCAGAATATCCAGTGCTGTTTCCGTGGTTAATGATTTCATGTTGTTCCTGGTTACCAGTTGAAAGTGGGTAAACCCGGCAGGCATTCAGCGCTGGCATCCAGATGAATGAGACTGACGCCATAACGTTGGATGAGTGTGACAACCAGACGACGGAACGTTTTTGACAGCCCCAGGCGTTTAAGCCGCAGAACCGGGTATGACCACGCATCGGTACGTAACAGATATCCGCTACCTGTGAAATGAATCCATTCTGATTCACCAACGTCACTGGTCTGATGCGACAGCGAGTACAGCCAGGCGTTATCCTTTTCCGTGATATGTGCGGTACTGCAGCGTATGCCGGCAAGGGTTGCAAACGGTGGTAGTGTGCAGGTTGACTGTTGGTCGGATTCCTCCACCACGCGGAGTGAATAACCGTTTTCAGCGACCTTGTTAATCAGTTCAGTGAGATTAACACCATCGACGTCAACGACAATTTGCCCCATGTTCAGTGCCTGCACATTAATTCTGTCGGCTTCCAGCATCAGGGAAAGTTTCATCGTTTCTCCGGATGCTTACCCAGGGTAATGTTATTTACCGTTCTGTAATTGTCGCGGGTCATCAGGCCGGTCGCCCGGCGAGCCCGGAGGATATCGATGCTGTTTATTAACTGAGAGCGGGTACAGGTGCTGAATTCCGGCTGGTCGGTTCGTACCAGCGCGTATTTTTCAACGAGAAAGTTCACCGCATCACACAGTGAAATACCTGCCTCAATATGTTGCTCAATCACACGTTCATCAGCGAACGGTGTGTCATTCAGCGTAAGGCCGTAATGCTGGTCCAGCAGTCGGGTGAGCAGTGTCTGCCAGATGGTGACGGGAGACGGGCAGCGCGATGCCTCCCGTACGTGTGTGTCGGGTAATGTTTTCATACTGAAGATTTTCCTGATATGCAGAGATGAAAAATGGAAAAGTGGCGTGGTGAAAACACCAGGCCGGAGCAGAAGGTTATTCCGGTGGTTTACTTTTTCGTTTCGGGCGTCGGATAAACAGCCAGATAAACGTAACCACAGGAGCCGAGGGTGTCGGCTTCACAGGTCAGCCCCTTCGCATACAGTGTCACGGTATGCTGATGGCGGGGATTCAGTTCACCACTGGTGAGCATTAATTTCAGTTGTTTCATCAGCAGCGGAAAGGCCTGGTCCAGAGGGTACGCATCCGCATCTCTGAACCGGCCTCTGATACCGGCACGGTCGGCAAGGTAATGCAACCGGTTACCCTCCTGCACCAGACGGGCGCCGAAACAGGGCGTCACTGTGCAGGGTAGTCCCCACCAGGGATGGTCGTCATTGTCATCGGGATGCGTTGTCCCGGAAAGTGTGTCTGACACGATAAAATCCTCACAGAAAATCGGTGAATGATAGTTTAACGATGACGGGTCAGCCGGCGCGCAGACCGGCTTCGGTAAAGGTGTATTCGTTGATGAGCAGGACCTCATCCACAGCGGCGTCTGAGCTCTGCCAGTCGTACTCGTTTTCCGGGTGACGGAACATCAGTTCAGGGTGACGCTCATCAGCCGGACATACGGACCAAAACTGTCCTTACGGCGTTCTGCAAACACGGCCAGCACACCGGGAATATCCTGCACTTCACGACCGGTATACGCTTCAGCACTGCCGTGCCAGCGGTATTTGCCGGTACAGAACGGAAAAAGACGGGATGCCGGATGCTGACGGTGAATACGCATGGCTTCGCCACGGGTGATGATTTTCATAGTGGGATACCTCTGAAGACAGAAGATAAAAGTGAAAACAGGTGTGATGTGGTTGTGACGGGTTAAAGCAGACCATATTCGGCAAAGGAGAAAACCTGGCTGCCACCGACTATCAGATGGTCCGGCACCCGGATATCCACCAGGCCCAGTGCCTGTACCAGACGTTCCGTGATAAGGCGGTCTGCCTTGCTGGGTGTGACTTCACCGGACGGGTGATTGTGTGCCAGCACCACAGCAGCGGCATTGTGATACAGGGCGCGTTTAATCACTTCCCGGGGATGGACTTCCGTGCGGTTGATGGTGCCGGTGAAGAGGGTTTCACCGGCAATCAGCTGATTCTGGTTGTTCAGATACAGCACCCGGAACTCTTCACGCTCCAGTCCCGCCATGTTCAGAATCAGCCATTCCCGTGCCGCACGGGTGGAGGTGAAGGCCACGCCGGGTTCATGAAGATGGCGGTCCAGGGTTTTCAGGGCCCGCTGAATGAGGCTGCGCTC
>ERZ808041.773-NODE-773-length-18583-cov-3.838917_pt1 | contig 18583 bp, 16 predicted proteins | sample MGYA00380192_ERZ808041 | MGnify/ENA primary metagenome ERZ808041 (study PRJEB31490, sample SAMN06133412) | mouse gut metagenome | isolation source: Z1_1 | host: mice | place: China: Chengdu | collected 2015-05 ... | reverse complement strand
TATTCCACGTCCGGATGCGTCAGTACCGCTTCCCACACCGAGGCGTGAATATCAACCCGGTGGATCACCGCGTAAGGGCCGCCGAAATGGTCACGAAAGGCCTGCCCGGTTTCAATGCGCACCACTTCTTCGGCGTTCACCGCATCCATCATGGTAATGTGATCGGTAAACACCGCGCGCTGGCGGGCAACTTCGCCGACGCCGAGGCTGTCCAGCGCCGAAAACGCATTTGGCCCCAACTGGATGCCCGCGCCAATCTCACCGATCTCATGCGCCTTTTCCAGCAGCACCACTTTGATCCCCAGGCGGGCTAGTGACAGCGCAGTTGCCGCACCGCCGATCCCGCCTCCCACAATTACTGCGCGTGTCACTTTCGTCATTATAGTTCTCCTGGTCAGGCTGAAATTTTATCTTGTTGATTTTCTGGCGCTGCGGCAATGAACGCTGGCAACTGTGTGCAGGCGTCGTACACCGCTTTGCAGCGTGGATACCCGCTCAAATCGCAGTTCATGCGTAGCGCGTTTGCCCACTGCGGGACAAGGCAGCAATCTGCCAGCGTCGGCGTCTCGCCCACACAAAATTGCCCCGACTGGTTCTGGCGCAACAGTTGTTCCACCGCGCTTAACCCTTGCTGGATCCAGTGCGCATACCAACGTTTTTTTTCTTCTTCACTGACGTTCAGTTCTTCGGTCAGGTAGCGCAGCACGCGCAAGTTATTCAATGGATGAATATCACAAGCGATGGCATAGACAATTTCCAGCACCTTGTTGCGGGCCGGTTCTTCCTGCGGCACTAGCGGAACTTGCGGGTAGTGCCTCTCCAGCCAGTCAATAATCGCCAGCGATTGTCCGAGTGATTCGCCCTCGTCAGTCAGCAGCGTCGGCACCAGCCCGACCGGATTCATCCGCCGATAGGCCAGTTCATTTTGCTGACCAATACGGATATTCACCCCTTCGGTCTGGTAATTAATGCCTTTCAGCGCCAGCGCAATGCGTACCCGGTACGACGCTGAACTATTAAAAAAACTGTACAGCTTCATCATGCACCTCAGACAATCTTCACCGCGATAGGCGTTAAGCCCTCGACGTTGCCTGTGATCACATCACCTTTCACTACCGGGCCAACCCCTTCCGGCGTACCGGTGAAGATCAGATCGCCCGGTTGCAGCTCAAAGAAGCCTGACAGATAGCTGATGGTTTCATTCACCGACCAGATGAGATGGCGAATATCGCTGCGCTGATGATCTTCGCCGTTAACCTGTAACCAGATTGGCGCATTATCAATACCGCCGATATCGCGGGCTTTGTGCAGCGGCGCGATGGGCGCTGAGAGATCAAACGCTTTACCGATTTCCCACGGGCGGCCCATCTGGCGCATTTCCATTTGACGGTCACGCCGAGTCATATCAAGACCCGTGGCATAACCCCAGACATATTCATGGGCGTGTTCCAGCGGGATATCGCTGCCTTTTTTACCAATCGCCACTACCAGTTCAATTTCGTAATGATAGTTATCGGTCTGCGCCGGATATGGCAGCGCCAGCGTTTCGCCAGCGGCGACCGGAATAACGGCATCTGCTGGTTTGCAGAAGAAGAAGGGTGGTTCACGATCCGGATCAAAGCCCATTTCGCGGGCGTGGGCGGCATAGTTACGCCCGACGCAGTAAACGCGACGCACGGGGAATTGTTTATCACTGCCAACAACCGGTACGGTAACGGGCGCTTGTGGTTCGAATACATATTGAGTCATTTTCTCTCTCCCAAATTAATAACGCGCTTCGCGGAAAAGCCCCAGGGCTTCTTGTACCGGTCTGTCCGAAAAACTGAATAAAACGGTATCTTGCGTAGTCTGGAATGACACGCCGTGCCAGGTCGGCACCACAAAGATATCTTTTGCACTAAAGGTGAAGATTTCATTGCCGATGGTGACTTGTCCGCTACCTTCCACTACATGGTAGATAGTGCTGTCAGTGGTGCGCGCCACGCGGGAGGAGAACCCTTTCGGTAGCAGTTGCAGGAAAGCGCCCATCGACGGCATCGGATAGCCGCCGGTGACCGGGTTGACGTAGCGCATTTTGTAGCCATCCCATTCGTCGGCATCGCCCATGCGGGTTAAATCGTGCAGCACTTCGCGGCTGCGGTCATAACGATAGTTAAAGATCGGCGAGGAGTTCCCCGTCTGATGGCGCAGCGGCAACATATTGGCAGCGTAACGCGGCAGGTAATCGCCCTCTTTACGCGTTACCGGTTGTTGATCTTCCGGGTAATCTTCGGCAAAACCGCAGCCCAGAGTGTTCACTAATGGCAGATCCAACCCATCGAGCCAGATAACCGGTTCGTCGCCAGGGTTGCCGTGATCGTGCCAGCGCCACTGCGGGGTCAGGATAAAATCGCCCTCATTCATTGGCGTGCGTTCGCCGTCAACGGCGGTAAATGCCCCTTTGCCTTCAACAATAAAACGCAGCGCCGACTGGTTATGACGATGACTCGGTGCCACTTCGCCCGGCATGATCAGTTGCAAACCGGCATATAAAGTCGCGGTGATGGAAGACTGCCCTCGCAGCGCCGGGTTTTCCAGTACCAGCACGCGGCGCACCGCCTCTTTCGCGCCAATCAGGCTGCCGCTCTCCAGCAGCAGCGGGCGGATCTCCTGATAATTCCAGTACGCTGGCGCACAGTTAGCGTTGGGCGTTTTCGGCACCAGATGGTGCAGTGACTCCCACAGCGGGGTCAGGTTTTGCCCGGAAATATGCTGATAAAATTGCTCGCGGCTATTTTGATTGTTATCAGTCATTGGGATGCTCCTTATTCGTTCACAACGCCTGCGCGAGGCAGTGAGTCAGGGACAGAGGTCGACTGGCGAACCACGGTAATCAGCAGGGTTAACATCACCGCACTGATCGCCGCAGGCACAGCGATAATGAAAAACAGGGTGTCGAAAGAGAAATTCATCGCCATCATCACGCCGCCAGACAGCGAACCAACAATCGCGCCGCAGCGGCCGATAGCATTTGACCAGCTCACGCCCGTAGCGCGACTTTGTGTTGGATAAAGTGTTGCGGTCAGCGCATTCAGCCCCACCTGCGATCCGCTAATGCCAATGCCAGTGCCGAAAATCGCCAGCGCCATCAGCCATAATCCATCCTGGCTTAAGCCAATCATCACGATGCATATAGCGCCTGTGGCATAGCTCAGCGCCAGTACGCGGAAAGGATTGAACTTATCCATCAGCACACCCAGCGCCAGCGCGCCTAACGTACCACCAATCTGGAACGCGGCGGTGACCCAGGACGCGTGTTGCAGGTCGATGCCGCGATGGTTCAGTAGCGTCGGCATCCAGCTTGAGAGCAGGTAAATAATCAGCAGGCTCATAAAGAACACTACCCACAGCATCAACGTGATGGGTAACTGACGTCCCATAAACAGTTGACGAATGCTGCCTTTTGTAACGGAGGCTGATTCAATGAGATAAAAATGGGTATCGACATAACGCTCGCGGGTGATGGCGCTGACGGTTTTCGCAATCACCGCCTGCGGTAGCTGGCGGCGCACCTGCCAGCGTGGCGATTCCGGCAGAACTACCAGCAGTGCGACAAACAGCATCAGCGGTAACACGCCCCCCAACACCAGAATGCCGTGCCAGCCAATCACCGGCACCAGTTGCGCACTGACAATCCCGCCAAACGCCGAACCCAGCGTAAAGCCGCAAAACATCAGCGTCACCAGCGCGCCGCGGCGGCGGGCAGGCAGATACTCCGAGGTCATGGTGATGGTGTTCGGCATCGCGCCGCCCAGACCCAGGCCGGTGAGAAAGCGCAGGAAGACCAGAGTTTGCAGATCCGGAGAGAAAGCTGAGGCGAGGCTTAACGCGCCAAACAAAAAGACGCACAGCTCAATCACCCGCTTGCGACCAAAGCGATCGGACAACGGGCCACAAAGCAGTGCGCCTGCGGTTAACCCCAGCAGACCCGCGCCAAAAAGCGGGACGAGATCGCCTGCGGTGAGTTGCCAGTGAGTGCGAATATCAGGGGCGATAAATCCGATAGCCGCGGTGTCAAAACCATCGAGCATTACCACCAGAAAACAGCAGATGATAACGCGCCACTGCATCTTGCCGACCGGAGCAGCATCGATAAGTGCTTGTAGATCACGTCGTTGAGTCATAGTAAATGCCTCAGTGCAGGTAAGGTAGATGTTTCTTTTGTTTTGTATATGTTGCGATATTGTGATTAAAGAGATGAAATGTACAATGGCATTTCGGGCAGAGAGATAACCTGGAGGTTATGGTAAATGGCAAACTGGGCGCAAAAATTAAAACTACATCACCTTGAAATGCTGGTGGCGCTGGGTGAACAGGGCAATCTGACCCATGTCGCACGAATGATGAATATCACCCAACCTGCGCTTTCGAAATGGTTGTCACAACTCGAAGATGAGATTGGAATCACACTTTTTGAGCGGCACAGCAAAGGATTACGTCCGACTGAAGGCGGCAAATTGTTATTGCAACATGCCCAACGGTTAATCAATGACATGGAGCGATCGCAACATGAACTGGCCCGTTTTAAACAAGGTGGACTGGTCGGCAGTCTGAAAATTGGCTGTTCTCCCGTCGCCACTGACTGCGTATCCCAGGCGATTTTGCATTTGCTTACGAAGATGCCAACTCTACACCTGAATATCGAAGAGAAGGTGATGACCCCATTGCTGCAAGATCTGTTGGCAGGTTCTGTCGACGTGGTCGTTGGGCGAATTGGCGGTCGCGCCTTGCAACTGCCACTGAATTATCAGGTGCTGTACACCGAGCCAGTATGCTTTGTCGCCCGCCCTGAGCACCCACTGGCGAAATACGCCACCCTCAGCTGGAATGATCTTGCCAACTGGCGCTGGATCGTCTGGCCGACGGGTACCCCCATTCGCATTAGTATTGATAATGCGCTGGTAGACCACGGCGTAATGCTGCCAGAAAACACGATTGAGTCGGCGTCGATGAACGTCAGTACCAACCTGTTACAAAGCAGCGATATGATCTCTATTTTGTCATTACGCCTGGCGCAACGTTATGCCAGCCAGGGACAACTGGTGATACTCAACCTGCCAAAGATAGAACAGAAAGGCAGCGTCGGTGTGTTCTGGCGCAATAACGAAACGCCTTCTTATGCTTTAAGTCAGTTTCTGCACTTTTTACAGCAGAATTAGTGTGCTGAACTGGGCATTCGCACGATGTTACTTCCCTGTAATTCAACGATGCGTAATTTTTCGGGGAATCGTGCACTGTGATAAGGCGTGATCTTTCATGGGGTGAAAATCCCACCAGGTGACTGTCGTTCCAGGCGGTAGCAGTCAAAGCAGTCGTGTGGGTAACAAAGCGGCTGATGTATTTGATGAAGAAGCTGTAGGTGTTTCAGTGAGTATACAGGTTATAATGTGAGTGAATCTGAGCAGGCCTCGAAAGAACCAATTGGAAGGACAACCCATTAGGAATTCCCAGAAAACAAGACAGGCATAGTGAGATGTGATCTAATTGATTGTGCTAGCAATTTCAAGGATATCACCACTATGCCTGCACGTTCATTATGCCAAAAATTCCTTAAAAACATACTGGCCACTTTGCATTTCTACCATCAAAAATCACTGATTGACGCAACAAATGCTGTAATAAATGGCGCTTCCCTCACGCTTAGCAGCATCGGGCGTCATTTAACCAGACAGCATTAGTTAAAAACAAGATAAAGCGGGTGGATTGACCGTTGGGGAATTCTCAACTGAAAAATGATCTTCCCACCATTTTTCAGTTGGTTACTCAAAAAAATACGCTGAGAATGTTCGTGTTGTTGTACGCCTTCGCCAGCAGTGGCAGGATGTTCAGGAGGAGTGTCGGCAGGCAGAGGTCGGATCAGGAGAGCGGCTGCGTAATGCCCTGCTGAATGTGGATTATACCACCAGTTTTGAACTGCCTTTTCGTCTGCTTTTAACCCGCACGTCACAGCTGATTGCTGTGCTTTGGGAAGAATGGGATATCAGCCAGAAAAATGTGGTGTTTAACGATAAACGCTTTGGTTGCGTGTATAGCCTGAAGGCCAGTCTTTCCGGCGTGCGGATACATTCCGGTATCATCTGTCTCACCGTATTCGCCGGATGGTTGGGAATGAAATACATCATCGCCTTGGCAGCAGATTGCCCGGAAAGTGAAAGCGCTCCGTGAATGACTTAAGTATGCGCTAGAGGAGGGATTACTGGTGACCGCACTGGACGGTCTGTTCTGGTCTGGTAGTCAGCGTATTGCGGAAGATATTCTGTGTCGTTACGGGGAAGTCATCTTCACAGCGATTTTCAGTCAGTTAGCATTACCGACATTCATTCATCAACTTACCGGAGATAATTGATGTCAAAACCCCGATGGACCATTGAACAAAAAAGGCAGCACGTTGCTGCCTGGCGCGCCAGTGGTCTTACACGTCAGCAATACTGTGAACTCAACGATATTCCCTTCACATCACTTCGCGAATGGCCGCAGGATGTCGCAAAAGCTGAACGCCGGGCAAATGAACCGACCGTTCTTCCCGTTCATATTGCGCCACCACTGCATGCTGATGTACCACAGCCCGTCACGAATGAGCCAGTCACGATCCTCCTTCCCGGTGGAGTACGGATGTGCTGTCAGCCGTCACAACTTACCGATGTCTTCAGGGCGCTCAAATATGCTCAGTCCTGATAATGTCTTCATCGCAATTAAACCTGTTGACATGCGCCGGGGCATCGACGCACTGACGCAGTATATACAGGATGAACTCCGGTCGACATGGCATGAGGGAGCCGCCTTCGTCTTTGTTAACAAAGCCCGTTCGCGTATCAAAGTTCTCCGATGGGATAAACACGGGGTGTGGTTGTGTACCCGCCGTCTGCACAAAGGCAGCTTCCGCTGGCCACGTGCAAATGGCGCTGCCTGGCACCTCACTCCCGACGAGTTTAACTGGCTGATTGCCGGTGTTGACTGGCAGCAGGTTAAGGGACATGACCTGACGAAATGGGTCTGGCAGAATGAACCTGAACTGCGCCCTGAAAACACGCAAAATACACTGCTAACTAATTGAAAAATAATTAATATCCGTATCCGGAGTGGTATGCTCCCCTGTATGGACATCTCCGCTCTCAACACCACGAATGACATCGAAAAACTGCGTGCCATGGCCCGTCGGTCGAAGGACTGGCAGGATCGTCGGTGCAAGCGCAAGCCTGATGATACTGACGCGCTGGCCCGTATCCATACCGTTATCGGCGATCTGCCCACCTATGGTTATCGTCGGGTATGGGCACTGCTGCGCAGACAATCAGAAACTGACGACATGGCGGTGATCAATGCCAAACGCGTATACCGCATCATGCGTCAGAATGCGCTGCTGCTTGAGCGTAAACCGGAAATACCGCCATCGAAGCGGGCGCATACAGGGAAAGTGGCCGTTGGAGAAAGTAACCAGCGGTGGTGCTCTGACGGCTTCGAGTTCAGCTGTGATAACGGTGAAAAACTGCGGGTCACGTTCGCTCTGGACTGTTGCGATCGCGAGGCACTTTACTGGGCGGCCAGTAACGGTGGATATGACAGTGAAACCGTGCAGGACGTCATGCTGGGTGCCGTGGAGCGTCGTTTCGGTAACAGCCTGCCGACATCCCCAGTTGAGTGGCTGACAGACAACGGTTCAGCCTACCGTTCTTATCAGACGCGTCAGTTCGCCAGAATGGTAGGACTGGAGCCTAAACATACGGCGGTACGTAGCCCGGAAAGCAACGGGATGGCAGAGAGCTTCGTGAAAACGATGAAGCGCGATTACATCAGCATCATGCCGAAACCCGACGGGTTAACAGCGGTAAAGAACCTTGCGGAGGCCTTCGAACATTACAACGAATGGCATCCGCATAGTGCACTGGGGTATCGTTCGCCACGGGAATATCTGCGGCGGCGAACCAGTAATGGGTTAAGTGATAAAAAGTGTATGGAAATATAGGGGCCAATCCAATTGCACTGTTTCGAGGCTATCCGGCGACGATAAGAACTGACCAGGGGCCGGAGTTCACTTGCCGTGCACTGGATCAATGGGCCTTTGAGCATGGTGTTGAGTTGCGCTTAATCCAGCCGGGCAAGCCAACGCAGAACGGATTTATTGAGAGCTTTAACGGACGATTTCGCGATGAATGTTTGAATGAGCTCTGGTTCAGCGATATCGTTCATGCCAGGAAAATTATTAATGACTGGCGGCAGGATTATAACGAATGCCGCCCGCACTCCACGCTGAATTATCAGACACTGTCTGAATTTGCAGCGGGCTGGAGAAAGGGTCATTCTGAGAATGAAGATTCCGACGTTACTAACTGAGTGTTGTATCTAATCGTGGGGGCAGGTCACAGCTATACGGACACGGTCAAATAGAGCACTTGCTATAACTGATCTTAAACATCCTAAATTTGATGTTAGAGTTCAGATACATAGTTCTGCCGCAAGGTATGCAGATAAGTTAGCTGCTGAAATAGTTTCAGCATATTATGATAACTCTGAGCTGGCATATGAAAGCGATTCTCCGTTTCAATTTGGTGTTATTCGAGTTCCTCGTAACGCTACTCACTTTGAGCATTCATTATATGAAAAGTACTCAGGACTTAATAAGTTCGAGGCTCCTTTTGCTGAGGCTTTAGATAGGTCTGGTTACCCTTGGCACAGAAACCTGAGCAGTGGCGGTTTTCATATCCCACTATTGACAGAGGGTGATACAAGCTCATTTTATCCAGACTTTTTAGTATGGAAGTCAGACCTTGTCTATTGCCTTGATACCAAGGGGGGCCATCTATTGACTGCTGCCGTAGCGCGCAAGCTTTTTAATATTCATGAAGATGGTCGGAGTAAGATTCTAGTGAGATTTATCACAGAAGGAAAGCAGACAGAGCTGCGCGGCAAAGCAACAAAGGGAGGATATACTGTATGGAAAATGAAATCTGGGCATCCTACCCCAATTTATGTGGCGGATTTAGACAAAGCTGTTAGGGAATGTCTAAAATAGCGAAGCCATAGCATAGAATTTTTAATGGCATTATGATCAGGACATAAAGGACTTCATGCAGGGAAAAAATATCCCAAAAGAAACTGGTCATGTCAGCACACCAAAGGATCCTCGCCGGATCCTTTGGTTTTTCTCAGCCACAATCGCTTAACGTGAGTTTTCGTTCCACTGAGCGTCAGACCCCTATAAACACCTTAGTGAAGTCATCCTCGCAGGTAAGGCAACACATCCGTAAGGTATTTGGCCAAATCAAATACAACTAGATTGACTCGCGGGGAAGCCAGGGACTCTCAACTATCACTTTATCCCGGTGGGTGTCACCATTGATAATGTGCAGTGTACTTAAGCGCCCAATTTCATAATGCGGTAGCTGGACCGTGGATAATGGGGGTAAAAATAAGTTTCCAATGCCTACAAGATTGTCATAGCCAAGAACGGCAATATCCTGTGGGATTCTGATACCCTGCGTTAACAATGTTTGATACACCATAAATGCAATACGATCGTTACCACAGATGACCGAATCAAATCGCGGTTTCCCCTGTTCGATATGCGCCAGCAACATCTCCGGAATATCTCGGTAGTGCTCATCGCCGAATTGCATATAGCAGTGCTCAAGCGTATCAGGATCGATACTGGCTTCCCTGCAGGCGCGATCAAGCCCACGACGACGACGACGCGTCGCCAGATGGTTGACGGGTAAATGCAGGCATAGAGGGCGGCTGTATCCTGCTGCCAGCAGTGCCTGTACGGCCGTATACTGGCCATGTTCATCGTCAGGTATATAGCTGGCAACCGGCTCTCCCTTGTTCTCGCAGTTGGCCAGAACGCAAGGAAGCTCCAGTAACCGGGGAGGAATACTGACTTCACGCAGCCCCATGGTAGTAAAAATGATCCCCCCGGGTCGATGGGCGAGCAGCAGGTCGACAATATCGTCAGGATTATCATCGGTAAACATATTCACCACAAAGCTGTTCCAGCCATACGCCCGCGCGGTTTCTTCAATAGACAGCGTGATTTCTACTGAAAAAGGAGTGGTGACCGTATCCAGCGCAAGCACACCAATCGTTTTGTTCCGGGTGCCAACACGACGAATCTGCTGGGCAGAAAGGTCTGGCACATAATTTAACTGCGTGATCGCCTCCTGCACCCGAGCCAGAGTCTCAGGCTTTACGCGTTTCGGGTCATTCAGCACCCGTGAAACCGTCATGAGCGATACATTGGCCAGTTTGGCCACATCCTTTAAAGACGCCATAGTTTTCCATTATCTGAATGCATACACCCGGTAAGGTGTTGTGAGCAAATGCGAATGCCCTATTCTAGGCACGGACACCCAGGGTTATGCAGACCACTCTGATAAATTTGAGCTAGATCTCAACATTTCAATGTTAACGTTAACTTTTGTGATTAACATCGACAAACAAATCAAAATCGAGTGTCCCCCCAAAATGATAACGTTACCATATTAGCATATCCTTCTTACGAGATTACGTAGATGAAAAAACGGCCTACTCGAAGTTACATGCTGCTCAGCGCTCTGCTGTTCTTTTTCTTTGTGACCTGGTCCTCATCAAGTTCACTGCTCTCAATCTGGCTTCACCAGGAAGTGGGGCTAAAAGCATCGGAAACCGGCATTATTTTTTCAGTATTATCCGTCTCCGCGCTCTTCGCGCAGGTCTGTTATGGCTTTATTCAGGACCGACTTGGTCTGCGCAAACATTTGTTATGGTTTATCACCGCGTTGTTGATCCTCTCCGGCCCGGCTTATCTGCTTTTTAGTTATTTGCTGAGCGTTAATATTCTGCTGGGCAGCGTATTCGGGGGCTTATTTATCGGGCTGACGTTTAATGGGGGTATCGGCGTTCTGGAGTCCTATACCGAGCGCGTCGCGCGTCAAAGTACCTTTGAGTTTGGGCGGGCACGCATGTGGGGGTCTCTGGGCTGGGCAGTTGCCACGTTTTTTGCCGGGTTACTGTTTAATATCAACCCTGACCTTAACTTCCTGGTGGCTTCATGCTCAGGGTTAATCTTCTTCTGCCTCCTGGCCCGATTAAAGGTGGCCGCGCCGGCAAGCATGGAGAAACTCGAAATTGGCGCTAAAAAAGTTTCTCTGGAAGACGCCCTGCGTCTGCTTACTCTGCCGCGCTTCTGGGCACTGATATTCTTCGTGGTCGGAACCTGCATTTACGGCGTATACGATCAGCAATTCCCGGTCTATTTCTCATCACAGTTCCCGACATTACGCGAAGGGAACGAGATGTTTGGCTATTTAAACTCTTTCCAGGTCTTTCTCGAGGCCGCAGGTATGTTTTGTGCGCCGTGGCTGGTTAATCGCATTGGTGCTAAAAATGGTCTGATATTCGCAGGAATGGTGATGGCGCTGCGCATGATTGCTTCAGGGCTGGTGGAAGGCCCCCTGCTTATCTCCATTACCAAACTGCTTCACGCGGTCGAACTGCCAATATTGTTAGTCGCCATATTTAAATACAACAGTCTGAATTTCGACAAACGTCTCTCCTCCACCATTTATCTGGTGGGATTTGCCTGCACCAGCTCCGTCATTGGTACCGTATTGTCCCCGCTGGCAGGCTTTAGCTATGAGAGATTTGGCTTCGCCCAATCCTATCTGATCATGGGCATCATGGTGTTCAGCACCACGTTTATTTCCATTTTCCTTTTGCGCTCAACTAAATCCTCATCTGAGCCATCTTTTCTGCAGCAAAAAGCTGTGTAATGTACTGAGAATAAAGACGATGACATCCTTATTAGAACAGGCTGAACAGGTGCTTGAAAAAGCACAATCCGGGATTAATCCGCGCTGGTATCCGCGCTATCACCTCGCCCCTCGCGCAGGCTGGATGAATGATCCTAATGGCCTGGTATGGTTTGACGGCTGGTATCACGCCTTTTATCAACACCATCCCTACTCCCCGAAATGGGGGCCGATGCACTGGGGGCACGCCCGAAGCAAAGATCTGGTGCATTGGGAACATTTGCCCGTCGCGCTAGCGCCGGAAGGCCCGGCGGACAAAGACGGCTGTTTCTCAGGTTCCGCCGTGGTGGACGGCGATACGCTGGCGCTCATCTATACCGGACATAAATTTCACGGCCCGTCGGACACTGACGACAACCTCTACCAGGTGCAGTGTCTGGCGACCAGTCGTGACGGCATCCATTTTGAACGGCACGGCAAGGTGATTGATACACCGCCCGGACTGCATCACTTTCGCGATCCGAAGGTGTGGCGCGAAGGTGAGTTCTGGTACATGGTTGTCGGTTCCCGCGTGGAAAATACCGGTCAGGTGCGCCTGTACCGTTCCACCGATCTCCGCGAATGGCATGACGAAGGTATTTTCGCCGAGGCTGATGAAGGCAAGGGCTTTATGTGGGAATGCCCGGATTTCTTCCCCCTGGGAGAGAAGCGTGTCCTGATGTTCTCGCCGCAGGGCATGGCGGCGGAAGGGTATCACTATCGCAACCTGTTCCAGAGCGGCTATTTACTTGGGGACTGGCAGCCAGGTCAACCGTTCACCCACAGCGGACAATTTACTGAGCTGGACCACGGCCACGACTTTTATGCCCCGCAGAGTTTCCTGACCCCGGATGGCCGACGCATTGTCATCGGGTGGCTGGATATGTGGGAATCATCGATGCCCGAACAGCAGGATGGCTGGGCCGGAATGCTCTCGCTTCCTCGCGAATTAAGCCTTGTCGATGGTCGTGTGAGAATGAAACCTGCTGCCGAAGTGACCGCGCTGCGTGGCAGCTATTATCCCACGCCCGTCCGCTGTCTGAACAATCAGAACGTCCTTGTCGCGGCAAATGCCGACGCGGTCGAAGTTCAGTTGGCATGGGATTTGAGCGCATCGACGGCTGAACAGTTTGGTATCGCGTTGGGCGACGGGTTGAGAATTTACGTCGATGATCAGGCTGGGCGTCTGGTGGTGGAGCGCCGCTATCCGGAATATTCGCTGGAAGGCACTCGCAGTATTCCGCTTCCAGCAGACAGCGTTCTGTCACTGCGAATTTTTATTGACCGCTCATCGGTGGAAGTTTTTGTTAACGATGGTGACGCTTGCTTAAGCAGTCGTATTTATCCGCAGCCGGGCGAGCGTGATATTTCATTGTTTGCAAATCTGGGGAAGGCCTCATTATACGATGCGGGATACTGGTCTTTAGATAAATAATTCTCCGTTCCGACCTGTTTCTTGCAGGGTGAGTTTTTATTTCTGCCAGTCTCTGGCTGGCATGTTATTGTCTGGAATAATGAGAGAGCAAAATGGATGAAAGCGTAATACCTCAAAATTGCATTACCTCGAAAGATAAAAATATATTTGTTCCAGGAAAACAGATGCTGGCATTAATGGTGACATTAGCAGCATTTCCTGCCATTGCTGAAGACGTTACAGGAAACTATCAAAGCTATTTTCAGGATGAATCAGACACCAACGGTACGAGTGTTTCATTAGCCAATCAAGGCAATGAAAAATCATCCCTTAGCGCTTCATCTTCTCCGGTTGCTGCAGGTCAAAAACCTGAACTCACGACCTCGTCAAAGCCAGTGACGTTATCGGCACCAATGGAGAATAAGAAAACTGCAGTAGAAAAACGTCCTAAAGGGGATAACCCTGAAGATGTCAGTCTGTTGCGTTTAAGGCAGGAAGATCCGCCGGTTCACTGGAACAGTATTGGTCGTAACATGGAAGTGGGTAGCTTGCATGGGAACATTGGATCTCAGATAGAAATTGACGATGTTCGCTGGAGCAATAATAAGAAAAACAGCGGCAAGTTTAAACTCGCCACCATTCAGGCTTTTTTAAGGCACGATGAATTGCCTAACTGGTATTTCGGTTTCTGGAATGCCAGAGAAGACAGTTATAAAGGACAGTTCAGTAATCAGGACTATAAAGGCACCAATACCATCAATGAATTTTTTGTGGGCCATATTTTCGAAACCTGGCGGGGTAATATCGGTACGGAAGTCATGGTCGGCTCCGAAACGGCAACTAAACGCTGGAAAAACCGGTTCAAAGTCTGGCAGGACCTGCGACTGTCCAACAAATGGAGCCTGGCCGGATACGCGTATGGCGAGTATCAGCCTCAGGGGAACGAACCGGGGAATGGCGATCTGGAGCAGTACATTTTCGAAATTGAGCCAGCCATTCAATACCGCGTGAATCCGGATCTCGGACTCTATTTGCGGCCCTATTATTACCATAACCGCCAGGAGCGTCAGAGCTGGGGCGACATTGTAGAAGAAGAATGGAAAGTCACGGCCGGGCTCTGGCGAAACTGGTATCCATTATTAACCTCCCTGTATGTTGGATTTGGCCAGGACAAAATAGATAACGCCAGCAATGCCAGCGAAGTTTTCTATGACGGCCGTTATAAGTTTATCGGTGGAACGCTGAGTTATCCGGTATTTGGTGAGGTGCGATTATATGGTGAATTCAAGGCACAATTTACGAAAGAAACCGGACTTTGGACATCAACCGGTCACTCATGGAATCCGTTTACCGTGGTTGGCGTGAATTATAACTTCTGATATTCAGGTGTAGCATGAAAAAATTAATAGTTGCGGCATCTTTCGCTCTGCTTGCGCTTTCGCTCGGCAATAACCCTGCCTGGTCACAGCCTTCGAAAGAGACATTACAGAATAAAAGCATCACCCATATTAATGGCTTTTTTCCGAGGGTTGAAGGTTCATTCGTGGGCGACCCTATGCCCGTTTTTAACGATGGCAAATTTGATATTTATTATCTTAATGATGTCCGAGGCGGCAGCGATCTGGGGGTACATGCTTTTCATCTCTTGTCGAGTGCCAACTTGTATGATTATCAGAACCATTCGGAAGTGATCCCCTACGTTAACGACGTTGACGATCCTGAACTGTTATTGGGAACCGGTTCGATTATTAAAGTCGGCGATACCTGGCATGCCTGGTACACCGCACACAATGAAAATGTGTTCCCGGTTGAGTCTGTTATGCACGCGACCAGTAAGGACCGCCTTCACTGGGTGAAACACCCGCAGGACACCCTGTTACCCGGCGGTAACTATCGGGGTAATGATTTCAGGGACCCTCACGTCGTTTGGGTTGAGGAAAAGAAAGAATACTGGATGTTAATTACTACGCGCAGTAATGGTCGTGGGGTTATTGCCCGATACAGTTCAACGGATTTAAAGCACTGGGAAGATCGCGGCGTATTTTTTGATAACGACACCATCACCAGCAATGCCAACCTCGAATGCCCGACACTGGTTTACTTCAACGGACGCTGGTATCTCAGCTTTAGCGACCAATGGCCGTTACGCCTGACACAATACCGGGTTGCGGACAATCCGGAGGGGCCGTGGCGGAAACTGGACAATTATGTGGTCGACGGCTCAGGTTTTTACGCGGGTAAACTGGTTCTCAAAAACGATCGGCTGTTTGTTTTCGGCTGGATCCCGACGAAAGCCGGTAACCGTGACAGCGGCAACATTGATTGGGCAGGGAATCTGGTTGCTCATGAGCTCACCGCAGATGCCCAGGGCCAGCTCAACAGCATCCTCCCCCAGGAGCTTCAGAAGGTCATCAGTGAGAATCCTGGCCCGGAAACCACCTTGACGAGCACTAAGACACTCAAAACGGACACGTCGTTCGGCCCCTTACAGTCGGCGCTGTACCCGGCCTTGCCTGAGCGCGGTGAGTTGAGTGCAACCATCGATGTTCCTTCTGCCGGAATGGTGATGAGCTTTGGTCTGACCGACGACAGAGTCAGTGATGCGATGCTGAACGTTGTGTTCAATAAGAGCAAAGGAAAAGTCTATTTTTTCAACGCGCCGCTAGCGTCGATTCATCAGGCTAACGCGGAATCCTGGGTGGACATTCCGATCGGGGAAAAAATTGAGTTACGCGTTCTCATACAAAACTCAATTGCTGTCTTTTATATAAACAACAAAGTGGCATTCAGTACCCGGATGTATTCCATGCAGGAGAAACCGTGGAGTATTAGCCTGCCTCAAAACGACCATTTTCACGCGACGTTGAAAATAAAAGAAATGATTTAACGGGATATTATTATGAAAAACTATCATGCCCTGTCTGTTATTTTTACTCTTATGTTACCCGCGCTGGCGAATGCGAGCATGAGCATCATGAAGGATCCGTCTGGAAAGGTTATCGCCGTGGACCCTTGGTCATATCTTGATGAAGATGTTATGTGGACCTCAGCCCGCTCCTCCAATCCTGCCGGTGGCCGCGTTCATGGCCAACTGAAAATGAAATATGCCATTGAGGATAATAACTGGCGTAACAGCCATTTCCACAACGGGAATGATTCGCTGACGTTTGTACAAGGTGTGATGCGGCACGATGCGTTACCCGGTTGGTATCTGGCTTTCTCTGAGGGCAGAACCACTAACTATAACGGGACGTGGGAGGATCAGTCTTACCTCAGCCAAAACCAGTGGACTCAGTTGATCATCGGCCATGAATATTTTTACAAGCGTCTGCGCTATGGCTGGGATGTGATGGGAGGAAGCGCCTCAATCGAAGACCGCTGGCAAGGCCGCGTTAAGTTCTTTACCGATCTTCGGGTTACGGATAATTTCTCATTCTTTAACTACCTGTATCAGCAGATCGATCACCGGCGCAGCGGTGGGTCGCAAAACGACCGTGACGTGCGTTCATTTCAGATTGAGCCAGGCGTGCAATACATTATTAATAACAACACCGGTGTCTGGTTCCGCCAGCAGTTCGCATCTGCCATTTTAGACAGGGCGCAGTGGGGCGATATCGACGAAAAAAGCTGGACCACGTCAGTCGGCGTCTGGCGAAACTGGGGGAAGTTATCCACAACGCTCAGCGGCGGTTATGGTCATTATAAGAAATACAATGCGCAACCTGAGGATGGCGAAGTCTTTCAGAATACCCGCAATCGCTTCCTGAAGGTATCGGCAAATTATCCTTTGACCTCTCGTTTTACCGTGTCCGGAGAAGTTACTGGTTCGTTGATCAAACAGAACGGAAGTTGGGTCACTAACGGTGAGGCCATTACCACTGAGTATAAGCTGATGCTGGATTATAACTTTTAAACCGTACGCTGGATAATCCATGCCACCTGAACACGCTGAAGCGTTAGTAAAAATAGTGACCTTACCGCAGGTCACGTTTAAAAAAACAAGTTAATTATTATTAAGGAAATATCATGAATATCTGGACTCTTGGCGATGCTGTTGTTGATCTTCTACCCCTTACAGATATGCAATTTCGTGCTTGTGCAGGAGGTGCGCCATTTAATGTTGCGATAGGTACTGCACAATTGAAATGTCGTACCGGCTTTATAGGTCGCGTAGGGGATGACGATTTTGGCCATTTCCTGAGAAAAACTCTCGAAGATTCAGGAGTTTCTACACAATGTATCCAAATGGATAAATATCATCGTACAAGTACAGTACTGGTTTCTCTTAAAGATCAGGGAGAACGTGGTTTTACATTTCTTACGAACCCTTCAGCCGACCAATTTCTAACACAAGATGCCCTTCCAGCTTTTAGTGATGATATCCTGCATTTTTGTTCACTTGCGCTGGTTGCTGCAGATTGCCGCACGACTTTGACTAAAGCAGTCCAGGAAGTCATTGACCACGGTGGACTTATCAGCTTTGATGTTAATTTACGAGACCAAATGTGGCGTGATAAGGAAGAAATGTTTGCGACAGTGAGTCAATTCGCTGAAAAAGCCGATATCCTTAAACTCTCTGAAGAAGAGTGGTACTGGTTAATGGGTACACATGATTATACAGAGGCGTTAGAAGCACTCAAAACCCATCCTGCCAGATTAAAAGTGGTCACCTTTGGTGCGAGAGGTTCATTGGTATTATGGCAAGATATGGTGATACATTTCAGAGGATTTAATGTTAAAAGTATTGACACAACAGGCGCTGGAGATGCTTTTATGGCTGGGTTACTTGCCAGCATCGCCAATAAAGGTTTGCCAATGAATTTTCCAGAACTTCAATTAGCAATCACTCAGGCCAGTGCCACCGGAGCGCTCGCAACTACCAAAAAAGGTGCACTTACCGCCCTTCCTGATACAGCCGCACTGGAAACGTTCATTAATCATTTTCCATTACCGGGCTATGAGATCCTTGGAGCAACCGCTACGGTGTAACAACTTTTCATGCTGTATGGTGTAGGAATATAGCAAACGTATCTTCAATTGTTAGTTATGACCTCTAGAAGTATGAGATATCTTTTGTAGATAATCATGGCTGTGTATGGGCAGCCTTATACTGCCCCTTTTTCTATTACCTTAAGAAAGATAAGTACAGTTTGCTTTCCTGGAGATTAATGCATGCTCTGGATAGCAATCCTCAACTATCAGCAGAAAGTAGATAAAATTTCAGGGTGGCCCTATAAAAATCATTAGATGCGTTTCTGACGTTACTTAGGGAAGGTGCGAATAAGCAGGTCATTTCTTCCCAAGCTGACTCGCTGATTAAAATTTCGCGGATCTGGGCCGATTTTTTTCCCGCAAACACATCGAATCA
>ERZ808041.767-NODE-767-length-18666-cov-6.367099_pt1 | contig 18666 bp, 6 predicted proteins | sample MGYA00380192_ERZ808041 | MGnify/ENA primary metagenome ERZ808041 (study PRJEB31490, sample SAMN06133412) | mouse gut metagenome | isolation source: Z1_1 | host: mice | place: China: Chengdu | collected 2015-05 ... | reverse complement strand
CCAGTGACATACGGATTAACAGTCCGCCGTTCTACCGACTGAACTACAGAGGAATCGTGTGAACGGGGCGCATATTAATGGCAGTGCATGGTGATGTCAAAGGGTGAAATGCATTTTTTTGTTTGTTTGCTGTCAATTTCAACAAAGCGGTGAGATTTCAATCTTATTGGTAATGAACCATCGTGGTGCATACCCTCCTTTTATAGGGCAGGGGAACGCGACTGCTGGTGAAAAGAGCCAATGACGAATCTATCATAATCTCTTATTTGACAGTTGGTTAGCTTGTACATCAACGCCAAAATAAAACTGGCAAGCATCTTGCAATCTGGTTGTAAGTAATGGCGGCACTTGGGCCGATTCTTAAAAACCGGAGGCAACATGAACTTCAGACGCCTGAAATACTTCGTAAAAATTGTAGATATTGGTAGCCTGACCCAGGCTGCTGAAGTATTGCATATCGCACAACCAGCGCTCAGCCAGCAGGTTGCCACACTCGAAGGTGAGTTAAATCAACAACTTTTGATTCGCACAAAACGGGGCGTTACGCCAACAGACGCCGGAAAAATTCTCTATACCCATGCGCGGGCCATTTTACGTCAGTGTGAGCAGGCCCAACTGGCGGTGCATAACGTTGGTCAGGCATTATCGGGGCAAGTCTCGATTGGCTTTGCGCCAGGAACCGCTGCGTCATCCATCACCATGCCCTTATTACAGGCGGTTCGCGCTGAATTCCCGGAGGTCGTTATCTATCTTCATGAAAATAGCGGTGCAGTGCTTAACGAAAAACTGATAAATCACCAACTCGATATGGCGGTGATTTATGAGCATTCCCCTGTGGCTGGGGTATCCAGTCAGGCTTTGCTGAAAGAAGATCTTTTCCTGGTAGGAACTCAAGATTGCCCGGGGCAAAGCGTTGATGTTAATGCTATTGCGCAAATGAACCTCTTTCTCCCCAGTGATTACAGTGCTATTAGACTTCGTGTTGATGAGGCTTTTTCCCTACGGCGACTCACGGCAAAAGTCATTGGTGAAATTGAGTCTATTGCCACGCTTACCGCAGCGATTGCCAGCGGCATGGGCGTTGCAGTATTACCCGAATCGGCCGCGCGTTCGTTATGTGGCGCAGTAAATGGGTGGATGTCACGCATTACCACACCTTCCATGAGTCTCTCTTTGTCATTAAATTTACCCGCCAGAGCGAACTTATCACCACAGGCACAGGCAGTGAAAGAGTTGTTAATGTCAGTGATTAGTTCTCCAGTGATGGAAAAAAGGCAGTGGCAATTGGTGAGCTAAGCGTTATATCGGGATGGAATAAGATGCGGGTTTTTATTATTTGTTATGCCGGGCGTTAGACTTTAACAATAACGGGATATCTGAACTGCCCGGAGTTTACCGTGAATTTCCAACAACTAAAGATAATCCGCGAGGCTGCACGTCAGGATTACAACCTGACAGAGGTTGCGAATATGCTTTTTACCTCACAGTCAGGCGTCAGCCGTCATATTCGGGAACTGGAGGATGAACTTGGCATCGAAATATTTGTTCGACGAGGTAAGCGACTGCTGGGCATGACTGAACCGGGCAAAGCATTACTGGTCATTGCAGAACGTATTCTGAATGAAGCCAGTAATGTTCGTCGGCTTGCAGACCTGTTTACCAACGATACGTCTGGCGTTCTCACTATTGCAACGACGCATACTCAGGCACGTTATAGCTTGCCAGAGGTCATTAAAGCTTTTCGCGAACTTTTCCCGGAGGTTCGGCTCGAGCTAATCCAGGGGACGCCACAGGAAATTGCGACGTTGTTGCAAAATGGCGAAGCTGATATTGGTATCGCCAGCGAGCGTTTGAGTAATGACCCGCAGCTCGTCGCCTTCCCGTGGTTTCGTTGGCACCATAGTTTGCTTGTTCCACTCGATCATCCCTTGACGCAAATTACACCATTGACGCTGGAATCAATAGCGAAGTGGCCGTTAATCACTTACCGACAGGGGATTACGGGGCGCTCACGTATTGATGACGCATTTGCCCGCAAAGGTTTGCTGGCAGATATTGTATTAAGTGCGCAGGATTCTGATGTCATTAAAACCTATGTTGCTCTTGGGCTTGGGATCGGAATAGTTGCCGAACAATCCAGCGGTGAACAAGAGGAAAAGAATTTAATCCGCCTGGATACGCGGCATCTTTTCGATGCTAATACTGTCTGGTTGGGACTCAAGCGAGGACAACTTCAGCGTAACTATGTCTGGCGCTTTCTGGAACTTTGTAATGCAGGACTGTCAGTTGAGGATATCAAGCGCCAGGTGATGGAAAACAGTGAAGAGGAAATTGATTATCAGATATAGCAAAAAGCCCGCTATAAAAGCGGGCTTTTCAGAAATTTGGCTCCTCTGACTGGACTCGAACCAGTGACATACGGATTAACAGTCCGCCGTTCTACCGACTGAACTACAGAGGAATCGCTGTTGAGGCACATCTTAACGGCGAAAAATCTTTTGTCAAACCCGATTTTTAAATTCCCCAACTGTTTGCCGTTTCTATCAACAGTTTGTTGCATTTGCAGACAATTTGTTGGCGAAAATCTTTGCAGCTTTGCTGATTCTCCCTCATTATTTGAAATGTGGTTTCACTTTCTGCAATTAAGGTCGGCTTTGAATATCTCCTCTGCTTTACGCCAGGTTGTTCACGGCACTCGCTGGCACGCTAAACGCAAGAGCTACAAAGTGTTGTTCTGGCGCGAGATAACCCCGCTTGCTGTTCCTATCTTCATGGAGAATGCCTGTGTCCTGTTGATGGGGGTTCTGAGCACTTTTCTGGTCAGCTGGCTGGGAAAAGATGCGATGGCCGGCGTGGGATTGGCGGACAGCTTCAATATGGTCATTATGGCTTTTTTTGCTGCTATCGATCTTGGTACTACTGTCGTTGTGGCATTTAGTCTCGGTAAGCGGGATCGACGACGAGCGAGGGTGGCGACGCGGCAGTCATTGGTGATCATGACGTTGTTTGCCGTACTGTTGGCAACGCTAATTCATCATTTTGGCGAACAAATTATTGATTTCGTCGCGGGTGATGCCACGACAGAAGTTAAAGCACTGGCGTTGACTTATCTGGAGCTGACGGTACTCAGTTATCCAGCAGCTGCCATCACTCTAATTGGTAGCGGGGCACTTCGTGGTGCAGGGAATACGAAAATACCGCTACTGATTAACGGTAGCCTGAATATTCTTAATATTATTATTAGCGGCATATTGATTTACGGCCTTTTCTCCTGGCCGGGACTGGGATTTGTCGGGGCTGGGTTGGGTTTAACCATTTCTCGTTATATTGGCGCAGTTGCAATTTTGTGGGTGCTGGCGATTGGTTTTAATCCTGCGCTAAGGATTTCGTTAAAGAGCTATTTTAAACCGCTGAATTTTAGCATTATCTGGGAAGTCATGGGGATTGGTATTCCAGCGAGTGTCGAATCAGTGTTATTTACCAGTGGTCGGTTATTAACCCAAATGTTCGTTGCCGGGATGGGGACCAGTGTTATTGCCGGAAATTTTATCGCGTTTTCAATTGCGGCTCTTATCAACTTACCCGGAAGTGCGCTCGGCTCTGCTTCTACGATCATTACAGGCCGAAGGTTGGGGGTAGGGCAGATAGCGCAAGCAGAGATTCAGTTGCGGCATGTGTTCTGGCTTTCCACTCTTGGATTAACGGCCATCGCCTGGCTAACGGCTCCCTTTGCCGGGGTTATGGCATCGTTTTACACCCAGGATCCACAGGTTAAACATGTCGTTGTGATTCTGATTTGGCTAAATGCTTTATTTATGCCTATTTGGTCCGCCTCATGGGTGCTACCCGCTGGATTTAAAGGTGCTCGTGATGCCCGTTACGCCATGTGGGTTTCTATGTTGAGCATGTGGGGTTGCCGGGTTGTAGTCGGTTATGTGCTGGGAATCATGCTTGGCTGGGGTGTGGTTGGTGTCTGGATGGGAATGTTTGCCGACTGGGCTGTGCGGGCCGTGCTGTTTTACTGGCGAATGGTTACTGGACGTTGGCTGTGGAAATATCCTCGACCTGAGCCGCAAAAGTGTGAAAAAAAGCCAGTTGTGTCGGAATAAACGACAAAATGCAGATTATTTCAGCAAACGATTTCAAATTTAAAAAACAGGCTTTGACATTGTGGGTGGGCATCGCTAATATTCGCCTCGTTCTCACGATTCCTCTGTAGTTCAGTCGGTAGAACGGCGGACTGTTAATCCGTATGTCACTGGTTCGAGTCCAGTCAGAGGAGCCAAATTTTAGTTTTGAGACATCTCTATGAGTCTCAAAACAGTTAAAAAATAAAAATTATTTTTACCCGGTTACCTTGTAAAAAAGTGACCGGGTTTTTTGATTTCTGTGTTTCGTGCGCTTAATCGAGTCTCACGCTTCAGTGAGCAAGTTGCCCCCAACAGACATCACGATTCGCAAGGTCAAAAACTCTGTTCCATGAAGTACCGTACAAAGATAAAGAGAAAAATGCCTTATGCGGGATGTCGCTATCGCGTCTTTATCGGGAAACTATGCGTAATTGCCACTTTGCCTTCTGTAATCAGAAAAAGAAGAACTGGAATTTTAATAAATATTATTTCTCTGGGGATGGGGGTTTTTTATAATCAATATGACGAGTTGAACATTATATTTTTTTATAAGGATTATATGAGATTAAAGAAATCTGCCGTAAAGACAGATTTCTTTAAAATATAATTAGAGATTTGCGACGTTATGATAAACTTTTTGTACATCGTCGTCATCTTCAAGGGCATCAACAAGCCCTTCAAAGATTTCTAAATCTTCTGGGGAAAGCTCAACTTCAGATTGAGCAATCATTTCTAATTCTGTTGTTGAGAACTCAGTGATTCCAGCAGCTTTTAGAGCCGCGATTCCTTTATGAAGGTCAGTAGGTTCAGTATAAATAACAATGTTACCTTCTTCTTCAGTCACATCACGAACATCAACTTCAGCTTCAAGTAAAATTTCAAAAATATGGTCAGGGTCTGTTCCTTTAAATACAATCACACCCGTATTGTCAAACATATAGCTGACAGAACCTGCCGCTCCGATATTGCCGCCTTTTTTATTGAAAATTGTGCGAACGTTAGCAATCGTACGGTTAACATTTGAAGTCAATGTCTCGGCGATAATCATTGAGCCATTAGGACCAAAGCCTTCATAACGTCCCTGCACGAACGTTTCATCTCCGCCGCCTTTGGCTTTATCAATTGCTTTATCAATAACGTGCTTTGGAACTTGTGCCTGCTTTGCACGTTCAATAACGAATTTTAAAGATGTGTTTAATTCTGGATCGGGTTCACCTTGTTTAGCAGCAGCATAGATTTCTACACCGAATTTTGCATAAATTTTAGACGTTGCACCGTCTTTAGCCGTTTTTTTAGCAACAATATTGGCCCATTTACGTCCCACTGGAATGATCTCCTCGAAAATTTATTTACATTACTGGTAAATCGTTAACATGTGTTAATTCAGCATATTATATCATAACAGGAAAAATCTCGTCTATTAGAAATAAAAATATTCTAAAGCCATAATCTTATATTTTGTTTTATAAAAACTAATGTTGTTGGCGGGATTTTTTATAATTATATTTTGAAAGCATACATGCTTTTAATATGCGGAAATCATTAAGACGATAATGAAACTCGCATTTGCCCAAGGAAGCAAACAGCCCGCGTTTATTGCAGGCTATTTGCCAGATGTCTTACTTAATCCTTCACATCTATTTCTGATAAGAAGGTTCAGAACTTATTATCGGAACGGCGGCTCATTAAAGGTTCGTAATTTACGTGAATGCAGTCGGTCGCCTTCTGCGCGCAGCAAATCGATCGCCCGAATGCCAATTTGCAGGTGTTCGGAAATAGCGCCTTCATAAAAACGGTTAGCCTGACCGGGAAGTTTAATCTCACCATGCAACGGTTTATCTGAAACACACAGTAGTGTCCCGTATGGCACGCGGAAACGATATCCTTGCGCGGCAATGGTTGCACTTTCCATATCAATTGCTACGGCCCGGCTTAAGTTAAAACGAAGTGCAGAAGCTGAGTAACGTAATTCCCAGTTCCTGTCATCTGTGGTTACCACAGTACCAGTACGTAGCCGCTGTTTGACTTCCTCACCGGGCCTGCCACTCACCAGCTTGGTGGCGTCATAAAGCGCACGTTGCACTTCAGCAATGCTCGGAATAGGAATATCGGGCGGCAGAACCGCATCAAGAACGTGGTCATCGCGTAAATAAGCGTGTGCAAGTACATAATCGCCAATGGCCTGACTTTCACGTAATCCGCCACAGTGACCAATCATCAACCAGACATCCGGGCGTAGCACTGCCAGATGATCGCAGATGGTTTTAGCATTTGACGGTCCCACGCCAATATTCACCAGAGTAATACCCTGACCATCGGCGGTAATTAAATGCCATGCTGGCATCTGGTGTTTTTTCCATGCAAGGTCGGAAATGGCTTCTTCTGGCGCTTCGGTTTCGGCGGTGATCCAGTTCCCGCCAGCACAAGAAAGGGCAATGTAGGGACTATCAGGATCGAGGATCTGGCTGCATCCCCAACGAACGAATTCATCCACATAACGTGTGTAGTTGGTAAACAAGACGAACGGCTGAAAATGTTCAACTGGCGTACCGGTATAATGGCGCAACCGCGCGAGGGAAAAATCGACGCGGCGCGCATCAAAATGCGATAGCGGGGAGAATTCAGTTGGATGATAAATGCCGTCTGCAGTTTCATCGCCAATTTGCGCCAGTTCTGTTGTCGGGAAGTAGCGAGTTAACCCAGCGCTCATTGAGCGATCAAGTGTCAATTCAGAGCCATCGATGACATAAGGATAAGGGATTTCATGCTGCGAGGGTTGCACCGAGATATGCGCACCATAATCCTGATACAGCAACGTAAGTTGTTCATTGAGATACGAACGAAAGAGAGTAGGGCGAGTAATCGTGGTGGTGTAGCTGCCTGCGTGAGTAAAACGACCAAATGCGCGCGTTTTGGGGGGATTGGTTGTGCTACCGTCCCAGGTTACGGTCAGTGATGGATAGACAAAAAGACCTTGTTTGCGGGCGTTTTCATCAGGTAATTCGCCACTTGTAATATAGTTGCCAATGGCGTTGCGTAATGCGACTACAGATTGCTCATACAGCGCGTCGAGTTTATCCAGTGCCTGAGCTGGGGTCAGACCGGAGCCCTTATTATTCATGTGTGTCTCCTGTTCCATACAATTACCGCACATCCGATAGTATGTCACAGGAATGTGAAACAAAAGTGTAAGGCGAAGATCGGATGATCTTCGCCAGGCTATCAAGCGCGTTGATTGTCTTTCATCAACAAAGCGGTCATTGCGGAAATCAGGCATCCAGCCAGCAAATAAATGGCGACGCTATGCCAGTTCCCGGCAAAGTAAGTGATGAGTGCAGCGGCAATAAAAGGTGTAAATCCACCGCCAACCACACTGGCAACCTGATAACCGACTCCAGCACCACTATAGCGATAACTGGCACCAAACATTTCGGTAAACATCGGTTGTTGCACACACACCACCATGTCATGCGCAATGTTTGCCAGCATTATGGAGAAGAAAACTATCCAGAAAATAGATTGTGCTTCAAGCGCCATAAAGAAAGGAAATGCGCTCAACGTTCCGATTAACGCGCCTGTGATATAAACCCTGCGGCGACCAAAACGATCGGCAAGCCAGGCAAAACAGGGAATTGTCAGGCAGCTTAATCCACCTACCAGCAAACCAATATTGAGGAAAAGTTCGCGCGGTAACCCCATATTCTGGGTTGAATAATTAAGTGCGAAGGCGGTAACGATGTACATCGTCAGCAACTCGCACAGTCGTAGCGCAATAATCTTCAGGAAAGCACCGGGATGTCGTAACAGCGCTTCGATAACCGGGATGCGTTTTTTCGCGGCAGCTTGATAATGTTGCTGTTGTTCAAATTCCGCGGACTCCTCCATGCCATTGCGCACCCACAATGCTCCCAGTACCAGTACGATGCTAAACAGGAAAGGAATGCGCCAGCCCCAGCTTAAAAACTGTTCGTCAGTCGTCATCATACTGATCAATGAAACCAGTCCGGTTGAAAGCAGTAAACCTACACCGTAGCCAACTTGTACACCGCTACTGTAAAAGGCTTTTTTATTTTTCGGTGCACTTTCAACGGAAAGCAACGCCGCGCCTCCCCATTCGCCGCCGACGGCAAATCCCTGAATGGCACGCAGCGTCACCAGTAAAATAGGTGCCCACCACCCAATGGTCGAGAATGAAGGAAGAATACCAATCAAGGCTGTCGCGATGCCCATCATCCAGACGGTCAGCATTAACATGCGCTTACGTCCCAGTCGGTCGCCAAAGTGACCGAAAATGACACCGCCGAGCGGACGGAAAAGGAATCCGACGCCAAAGGTGGCAAATGCGGCGAGCGTTCCCATAGCCGGGCTTACTTGCGGGAAAAACTCGCGATTAAACACCAGTGCGGCGGTAATGCCATAGAGTAAAAAATCATACCAGTCGACGACGGCACCAGCGAAACTGCCTAACGCAGCTCGTCGGGCGCGACTTAACGAAAGCGTCCCTTCATCGGGACGAGTGGAGATGAGCGTGGAGTCCATAATGATCCTGTTTGTACTGTCTTTTTATAATTAGTATGGAAAAGGTAACTCACATTGCCGTCGATCTATAAACGAACCTTATGAGACTACCTCGACAGAGCGCATCTGCAAATGATTTTATGGCTGATTTACGGCAACATGAAAAATTCGCTGGAAGATGAAAGCGCAGGAGTTGCTGGTGTTGTTTAAGGATTAAGCAGAGGATCCACAGATTCGAGATATGAAACATAAAAGTCCGCATATGCACAAAATTGCGCCCTGATGAGTCTGATAAACTGCATTGCATTATAACCAGTAGGGAAGCGGGGTTAGTTATGTTTTTAGCATCATTGTTGAGACGTATTGCATTTAGTTACTACGATTATAAAGCTTTTAATTTCAATATTGAAAAAACAGAGTTTGTTGTTATCCATATTCCCGATCAGATTGGCGATGCTATGGCCATCTTTCCAGTTATTCGGGCGCTTGAATTGCATAAAATTAAGCATCTTTTAATTGTTACGTCGACAATTAATTTAGAAGTCTTTAATGCGCTCAAACTTGAACAGACTAAATTAACATTAGTCACAATGACTATGCAGGATCACGCAACATTAATAGAAATAAAAGATTTAGCAAAGAACATAACACAGCAATACGGTACGCCGGATCTTTGTATAGAGGCGATGCGTAAAAAGAACCTGAAAACGATGTTATTTATCAGTCAGTTGAAAGCAAAAACGAATTTTCAGGTTGTTGGTTTAACCATGAAGTGCTATTCCCCTGTGTGTAAGAACGCGTCCCGGATGGATCAGAATCTCCGGGCTCCTGTACCCATGACATGGGCATTTATGATGCGTGAGGCGGGTTTTCCAGCAGTCAGGCCAATATATGAATTGCCACTAAGTGAGGATGTACTCGATGAGGTGCGCGAGGAAATGCGATCGTTAGGATCTTACATTGCGCTTAATTTAGAAGGTAGCTCGCAGGAACGTACATTTTCATTATCGATTGCAGAAAATCTAATAGCAAAAATTCAAAGTGAAACAGATATACCAATAGTGATCGTTCATGGACCAAAAGGGGAAGATAAAGCCAGGGTATTAGTGGATTGTTATAATAATGTCTACCGTTTATCCTTATCACCCTCGATTAAACGTTCAGCAGCAATCATAAAAGATGCTTATATCGCAATAACTCCTGACACCTCAATATTACATATGGCAAGTGCCTATAATACCCCCGTTGTTGCAATTTATGCTGATTACAAAACGCGATGGCCCGCAATGGCCGATGTTTCGGAGTCAGTCGTCGTTGGGCAAAAAATTGACAATATAAGTCTGGATGAATTCGCAAAGGCATTAAAAAGTGTTTTGGCGAGAATTTGAGGCAGTACGTATGCAAAGTAATGCCGATCTGTTATGAACGGTGGTGTCATCAATACTCTGAGGCTGGTCAATCATCACAGAAAACCAGCCTTTGGATCAAAGCTGTACTCACCGGATACGATCATAGTCACACCGAACGCGAATCTGGCGGTATCGCATTTTTATTTATTCATTTTCTGTGAGAGAAGGGCAAGTTCTGTAGAGGGAATGTAAAAAAGAGTGCCCCGAATGGAGCACTCTTTAAGAAATTATAGCGGAAAATCAGAGGTTTTTATAACATGTCGCATGAGCAAACCCAAGCTTTTCATATACACTTTGCTCACCTGTTGCCAGAGAAATTACGTATTGTTCGCTTGAGTTTGCGGGACTAGATGACCAATACATATTTGATTGAAAACCAGCTTCAGTCGTGTAATGCCCCATATCTCCCCATTCACTGTACAGTGACCCGATGCCTCGGGAACGACTATGGTTTAAATGGTCTGCACGGGGAAGTGTGTAGCCATTGCTACTGCAAAAATTTTCAGCAAGGCTGTATATCATGAAAGCATCGCCGGAGTTCACCCACCAACTCTTCACACGGATTTCGTATACATAGCTAGGGCCTCCTGATTTTGGCGTCGCCGTAATCCTTTCCCAATTGCTGCCGACATTTTTAAATGTCACTTTACCGGTAGCATCAACATCGACCCAGGAGGCAGAGCTTGAAAACTCATAATCAGCCGCCGTTTTTCCTGGGGCAAAGTTGTCATTATTCAACTGATAATACGCCCCGGTGAACCCCTGCGAAGGGAATGTAGTTGTCGGTAGGTCAGTACCATTGACTGATACTGTACCGCTCATTATTTTGTCTTCTGCGCGAGTGAATTGTATTGTGGTACTCAGACCAGCTTGATGAACACCATTCAATACAGGGATCAGCGTTGCGATACCCTCTCCGCCTCCTGTAACAGTGGCTTTGTAATCACCGTTGATATTTTGACTGTAATCAATTGCGCTAATTTTTACATAGGGCACGTTAGTACCTGATTGCACAAATTCCATCCCTTCAGAAACTTTGATCGGATTGCCTGATATATCGTACAAAACAAGATGTAGCTCAGCACTATCGGTATAGTCCCCTTTCAGTGATGACCGATTGTTCTTAAGGACGGACTGCGAGGCGTCAGCCGGGCCTGCCACCAGCGTTATATCTACTGTTTGCATTCCACCAGCGGTCGTGACTGCGCTTACCGTGACGCTACCTGTCATCGCTCCTTTCACGCTTGTTGTCGCGATTCCGTTTTGATCGGTCACCGCTGTTAATGACGTTAATGTGGCAGAGCCGCTTTTTAAGGCGAAGTACACAGTGAGACCTTCGATCAGGTTACCACTGCCATCCTCAACCGTTGCCTTTAAGGTACTTAAATCACTGTTGGTGGCGGCGATAGTCGATGGATCAGCGATAAAGCTAGCAACATGTGCGGTGCTTGAGTTGCCAGTGACTTTCACGGTTGTCTGTGTCTGTATTGTTACGCCGTTATGGAACGATGCAGTCACCGTATATGTACCGACTTTATTGCTGGTCAGAACGACCGGAGCCTGACCTGAAGAGTTAGTTCTCACTTTTCCGCCACTTAACGTCGCACCTTCTGGCGTTACGCTAAAGTTGATGACCTGACCCTCCACTGGCGTGCCATTTGCAGAAGTTAGCGTTGCCGTCAGAGTTGCACCTGTTGGGGAATTGACACCGATAAGCGGGCTGGACGCCGAGAGTGTCAGTTTTTGATCGATTACCACCAGATCCTTCTCATAAGAGGATCCATTCGCCAGGGATGCTTTCACCATATACGAACCGTTTCTTTCGGGCGTCATAGTGACCTCGGCTATACCATGCGTATCAGTAGAGACAATATTTTGGCTGATGGTCATGTGCTCTGGTGGCTCTGCACTGAATGTTACAGATTCATTAAGAATCGGATTGCCAAACTGGTCGTTGACGTGAGCTTTAACTGCTACGTCTTGTGCGACCATTACCTGACCTTCAGGTATCTCCAGACTGGTAATCGTCGCAGAATTAACATCTGCACTGGCATTCAGTAATCGTGAGATGACTTCAGTAGGTTTATCTGCCAAAGAGGCTGAAACTGTTTTCAGTCCGACCTCGGTGCTTGTCACAAGAATTTCAGCGAAACCCTGATCATCCGTTTCAACGCTGGTGCTGCTTAGCGTGACGGAGGTTCCGCGGAAATTAACTTTTATGCCTTCTACCGGGTTGCCGTTAGCGTCAGTGACGCTTGCAGTCATGGTCGCGCCCTCGGTCGTGCTGACGACGAATGAGTATACAGAGGTTAAGGAGGCCAGTTTTGCGGTACCTGCATCGGCAATCAACGTCACCTGTTTCGTATCACTGACACCATAATTGATCACGCTAACTGTCACGGGATAGGTGCCGGATTTGGTACCGCTCAGTGTAACTTCAGCCTTGCCGTTGATGTCAGTAATGGCGGAACCGCCTTGTCCGAGAGTGAAGCTTGCGCTCACGTCTGCCGGTAGCGTGAATGTCACCGCCTCATTGGCTAACGGGTTGCCGTTTCCATCAGTCACTGTTGCCTGCAGCCTGGTCATCCCGACGTTATTAGCGATAAAATTGTCCTCGGTAACGTTAAGATTAACCTGCGCAGTGAGCGTATCCGCAGTAAAGTTCACCACCAACTGCTCACTCTTACCGCCAGTCATCGATGCTGTAACAGTATGAGCGCCTGCTTTTGTACCTTTCAGCGTGACTTTCGCTTTGCCTTCAGCATCAGTAATCGCTTTACCGCCATCGCTCAGCGTGAAGTTCGCCTTCACATCTTCCGGCAGAGTAAATGTTACTTCAGTGTTGGCTATCGCATTGCCCTCTGTATCAGCGACTGTTGCTGTTAGTGTCGTGAGATCGTTATTGTCGGCAATTACCGGATCCTTCGAGGCTGCCAGCGTGATTTCAGCATTCGCGACGTTCGGCACATAGGTCACTGTTTGTTGCATCGAATCGCCATTGTCGAGGGTTGCCGTCACTTGATAAACCCCGGCTTTTGTAGCGGTAAAGCTTGCGTAAAAATAGCCGTAGTAGTTGGTAGTATATATACCGTTATTACTGAGGGTCACGCCTTCACTTGGTGAAACGCTGAGGGTTACCTGATGCTGGGGTACACCATTGCCGTAATTATCCTTTACCTCAATATACAGACTGGTTGTCTCGCCTGCGGAGACTGTATCAAAAAGTGCATGTAGCAAGGTGAGATGTGCCGTAGACGCATCAGCGTTGACATTAATTGATGTGCTAAGCGTGGAGCTACCATTTTCCAGACTGGCCTCAACGGTATCCGGTCTCGCTCCTGATTCTATCGAGGAGCGGGTATTGGTATAAGTGACGGTAGCCTTACCCTGTTCGTTCGTTACGGCTTGGCCGCCATTCGTCATTTCGGCAGAGTTTGTTCGGCTGGTGAAGTTCACAGTCACACCTTTCACCGGAAAGCCATTATTATCAACGACTGTGGCGGTGATGACGCTGCCGGAGCTGTTCTGCGGGGTACCGGCGATTATGCTGTCTGGGACAGGCGTCAACTCGATAATTTTTGCCGCCGCTGTGTCGCCAATAAAATGCACAGTTTTGTTGTCGCTGGCACCATTATTAGCCAGTGATGCAGTGACCGTCTGCTCACCAAAGGCAACGCCTGCGAGAGTGGCCTGCGCGATGCCAGACTCATTGGTATTACTTACTCCCGGGGTCAGGGTGAGTCCTGAAGAGGCTGAGCTGAATGTTACCGGAAGATTATTCACCTCATTGTCGAACTGATCTTTAACCGTTGCAGTTAGCGTTGCGTTATCGACGCCATTACCTGTGATCTCATCTTTTGACATCTGCAGGACAACCTGAGCCGAGGTTTTGTCCGCCACAAACGTTACCGGCTGCGAATCATTGGTATTGTTATTACTCAGCGTCGCGGTAACCGTATGCGTGCCCGCTTTTTTACCTTTGAGCGTGACATGCGCTTCGCCATTGGCCTGAGTGACGGCAATACCGTTATTTTCGAGGGTAAAGTTTGCCGCAACGTCCTGTGGCATGGTGAAGTTCACCGTTATTCCCGCCACCGGATGATTCGACGGATCTTTCACCGTTGCCGTCAGCTGCACGCTGTCACTGTTATTCGTCACCACCTGTTGAGCAGGGATATTCAGCGTGACCTGCGCGTTGCTGGCATCGGGCGCAATATTGACTGTCTTCGTATCGTTGTTGCCGTTAGGCAGTGTGGCTTCGGCTGTATGAACACCCAAAACCGTGCCCTTAAGGGTAACTTCAGCAACACCACTGTCGTTAGTGTTGCTCGTGCTCTGACTAAGTTGAGTATCAGCCGAATCGGTACTGAAGGTGACCGGTAGATCTTTTACTACGTTATCAAAAGGATCTTTCACTGTTGCTGTCAGAGTCGTCTCATCCACGCCATTCCCAATGATTTCCGCTTTCGATGTTTGCAGAACGACAACTGCGCTGTCCTTATCTGCCACGAAGGTGACCGGTTGCGCATCGCTGGCATTATTGTTACCCAGCGTTGCGGTAACCGTATGCGTGCCCGCTTTTTTACCTTTGAGCGTGACATGCGCTTCGCCATTGGCCTGAGTGATGGCAATACCGTTATTTTCAAGGGTAAAGTTTGCCGCCACGTCCTGTGGCATGGTGAAGTTCACCGTTATTCCCGCCACCGGATGATTCGACGGATCTTTCACCGTCGCCGTCAGCTGCACGCTGTCACTGTTATTCGTCACCACCTGTTGAGCAGGGATATTCAGCGTGACTAGCGCGTTGCTGGCATCGGGCGCAATATTGACTGTCTTCGTATCTCTGTTGCCGTTAAGCAGTATGGCTTCGGCTGTATGAACACCCAAAACCGTGCCCTTAAGGGTAACTTCAGCAATACCGTTCTCATTAGTATTACGCGCGTTCAGACTCAGTTGCGTGTCTGCGGGAGAGGTGCGGAAGACTACTGACAGATTTTTAACCACGTTATCAAAAGGATCTTTCACTGTTGCTGTCAGCGTCGTCTCATCCACGCCATTCCCAATGATTTCCGCTTTCGATGTTTGTAGAGCGACAACCGCTCTGTCTTTATCCGCCACAAACGTCATTGGCTGTGCATCGCTGACATTGCTGTTAGCCAGACGAGCCGTGATCATATGCGTGCCCGCTAACGTGCCGGTCAGGGAGGCGATTGCAACCCCGTTACTATCCGTCATGCCTTTTCCGCCGTTGCTAATCGAGAACCGACTTGCGACGTCGTTTGGCACAGTGAAGGTGATTTCTTTATCTTTTAGTGGGTTGCCATTTTTATCCTGCAAGGTTGCCGTCATATGTTGCGGAGCTGTGTTGGTGACGGTGATATCACCTGAAGGCACACTGAGGGTCAGGGCAGCAGTACTTTGATCACCGATAAAAATCACCTGTTGATTAGCCTGAGAACCAGAGCTCACAGAGGCCGTAACCCTATAATCACCATTTTTCAAACTGGTCAGCGTAGCTGTGGCGATCCCGTCGTGGCTATTCACTTCGGTTTGGCTCAGTTTCGCTGCTGCTGAATTAACATTGAAGGTGACCTTGACGTCATTGAGCAGGTTGCCTTTTGCATCCCGGACTGTCGCGGTCATTGTGGCGCTGTCATTGCCGTCAGCGACCACTTCATTTTTCGACTTCTGCAGATCAACCTGCGCGGTACTCGAGTCGCCGACAAAACTGACGATTAACGTTTGTTTCACGCCATTTTCAAGGGTGACTTCAACCGTGTTGTCTTCCTGCTTACTACTTTTCAGATCAAAAGTCGCCAGACCATTAACATCCGTTTTTGCGGTGTTTTGATTGTTGAAGGAAGTTGCCGATCCGCTTAATACCGCAAACGTGACGGTATGATCATTGATTGGGTTGCTTCCTTCATCAGCGACATTGACCGAGACGGTGTTTGCTGCATTCTCATTGGCGAGCACACCATTATTGCTGGCAGATAATGTCGCAATTTTCGCTGACTGCGGGTTGGCGTCGATGATAAATCCAGCGGTATGCAAATCTTCATTCCAGTTTTGCATTAACAGCTTCGCAGTAAGCCCACTGCCTTTGGTATAGGCGGTATAGGTTGCCTTATAGACGCCATCTGCGGTTTCTTTCCAGTCTGTAGTGACACCAGGTTTCACGTTGTCGATGCTGACTGCGGTATTCAGTTGCTGTTTTTGCTCCTTAACAGGTTTGTCATTTTCATCTCTCAGTTCTACCGTCACCTCGATAGGATTCCCGGAGAGATAACGGTCCTTATCAATCTTAATTGACGAGTGAGTCCGGGATGACGAAACAGAAATGATATTCACCACGGCGGGGGCTTTAGCCGCATCCACACCGTTCAGCTGTGGCATCAGCGTCAGCGTGCCAGACATCGCTCCTGTGGTCAGGATCTGGGTATAGCTTCCGTCACCATTATCTTTCCAGTCAGAAAGGGTGATGTCCTGAACACCTTCGTGACGCGTCGAGAGCACCAGCCCGATAACAGGATTACCTGCTGCATCATGAGCAATAAAAGTCAGTGTGGCGGTTGAATGGGAATCCGCGCTCAACGTCTGGGTACTTAACGATACCGAGGAATCTTTCTGGCTTAGCGTAGGTGCCTGAACGACTACCATGCTCTGTTCACGATTCGAAAAATTGCCTTCGACATCTTCAGCGGTGACTTCAATCGGCCAGGTGTTATCGGTTTCTGGCGTACTGGTGAACCGGTAACCCGGCAGGGTAACCAGAATATCTTTACCCGTTGTGACCACTTTACCACCGGCAGCTTCCAGAGCGGTGGCTTCGACGTTATAGCCTTTCAGGGCATATTTGGTTTGTAGCGACGAAACCAATGATTTCACTTCTCCTGACTTCCCTGTCACGGGGTCTGTCAGGGTCAGGCGAACCAGTTCTTTTTTGCGATATTCCAGAACGATGTTGTTGTTGCGATCCACCAGATCATAACGGCTGCCTGCAAGGCTACGCCGTGCAGCGACTTCATTCGGGTCAAGCTGTTTCTGCATTGCGCTGCCAGGTTGCCAGGTAAAATCGACGGCAAAACGGGTGTCATTTTCGCCCTGTTTACCCTGGCGTTGCTCCGCGCTGAAGGTCATCAGCGGGAAGGGGGTATAGTTAAGTCCAGCGGTTATGGCATGAGGATTACTTTGCCGATCGTCTTTATCGAACAGGGCCACTTCATCGCCATAATACTGTTCATAGACCAGTTTACCGCCAAGGTGCGGCCAGGCGGGTAGCCAGCCTTCTGCGCGTACATCCCAGCCATTGGCCGGGCGTGCTTCATAATCGTTGTCCAGTTCAGGTGCGCTGCGCCAGTTGGTCAGTCGCAAATAGCCGTTACTGCTTAATTTTAGATAGTCGCGCCAGTACTCCGCGCCAATGCCGGCGCGGGAGTGGTAACGGCTAAGATCGTGGTCGAAAAAGAAGTTGATGCCCGACATCCATGTGGGAGTGAAATGACGCCAACCCAAGCCGTTGTTAATCTGCGTACGCTCGTCAGTACGATGGAGAGTATGCTGACTGAAAAAGAGATTATCAGGCGTTTCATACCACGGATGGAGAAAATCGAACTGGGAGTTCTTCAGGCTAAAATCTTCATCCACGCCCAGCGTGATTCTTGCGGTACCGAAGCGGCTTAACCAGTCTGTCATTGCGCCTGAAGCCTGAGAAGAGGCCCATCCACGCGCCATATTTGCCGCTTGCTCGCTGTTCATATCTTCGGCGAGCAGAGACCCGATTTGCTGTGAAGTACTGGCTATCTGTTGCTCGAGGTTGTCACTGCTATTACCCGGCGGCGGGGTTAATTTTTTTTCACTAACTTGTGCCGGGACATCCAGTTCATCACCCTGGCGGACATTATCAAAACCTCGAGCAAACGTACGAAACTGGTTGAGTTTGCGTAACTCAGCCACCGAAATACCGAAACGTTCGGCAACGCTTTGGGCCGATTCCAGCGCTCCAAGGGTGTAGGGCACCGTATTGGCATTTGCAATGGCGATTTGTGCAGGAACTGGTTGTTGGGTTGCGGCGTTTACTACACCTTGTGCTGCCGCAGTCATAGGGAACACAAGTTGAGTTACCAGGCAGATACCCGCAGTTAAGCGGCGTAGTTTAATTCCCATCCCGCATAAGATTTGTCGGTCATTTATTTCTTCTCCACTTCTCTTCTTCGTAGCCATGCTTACCTTCCCTGAACGAGCTAACATAAATGCGCCCTTTCTAGCACAGCGAAAAAATGTAAATCCTGATAGCAATATGATTGAAAATTAATAACTTTTCGTTAGGCAGTTTTGGGTGTGAGTTGCAAGAGGGGAGACTACTGAATAACTCAAGTTTTATAATCGAGGGGAAAATGGTGATGGCGTTCATAGCAAAACGCCCTCAACCATAAAGGTCGAGGGCGCTTAAGATGTTAAAAACCCGCTATCCGTTAAAAAACAATGTTCAACTAAGGTCAGTGACATTGCGCTAAAAAAGCGAATTTTTAGAATTTGGCTCCTCTGACTGGACTCGAACCAGTGACATACGGATTAACAGTCCGCCGTTCTACCGACTGAACTACAGA
>ERZ808041.764-NODE-764-length-18816-cov-6.431827_pt1 | contig 18816 bp, 15 predicted proteins | sample MGYA00380192_ERZ808041 | MGnify/ENA primary metagenome ERZ808041 (study PRJEB31490, sample SAMN06133412) | mouse gut metagenome | isolation source: Z1_1 | host: mice | place: China: Chengdu | collected 2015-05 ... | reverse complement strand
GTGGGAGACGCCCAGTTCCAGGAAAAGAGCAAGAAACGGATGCTGGAACTCATGGGTGGAGGGACCACGGTGCTGTTCGTATCCCATAGCATCGACCAGATCCGAGAGATGTGCGGACGTGTTGTTTGGTTGGAGAAGGGAAAAGTCAGAATGGTTGGGGATGCAAGGGAGCTCTGCAACGCTTATGGGGCAAAATGAGGGACCGCTGATTTCCGTGCTCATGGGTGTGCTATACCGGCGGGAGAGTTTGGATTTGCTGGAGCGTTCTATACGCTCCATCCAGAGCCAGACGCATTCAAATTGGGAATTGCTGATTTGTGATGATGGATCTATAGAGGCGGCGCGTCGGTATATGGAGAAGACAGCAGTTCAAGATGCGCGAGTCCACTTGGTCAGAGGATGCCCCAGGACAGATTTGGCCAGCAAGCTCAATTGGTGTTTGAAAGCGGCAAAGGGCACGTATATTGCACGGATGGACGATGACGATTGGTCTGATCCTCAGCGGTTTGAAAAACAGCTCCATGTTTTGGAGGAGGATTCAACGATCTCGCTTGTCGGCAGCAATGTTAGGCTTTGGGGGGATGGTCATCTTGTTGGGATTCGGGAACTCCCGAAGAATCCAGAAATTCGAGATTTTTTATTTGTCCAGCCATTTATCCACCCCACACTGATGTTTCGCATTGAAGCCCTGCTGGCGGCGGGTGGATATTCTGAGGACAAGCATTGCTTAAAATGTGAAGATTACGATTTGCTGCTCCGGCTTTATGGAGATGGATTTCGCGGGGAAAATTTGCAGGAGTATCTATTGGATTATACCATACCAAATATGGCAAAAGGAAATCGGACAATGGGCAATCGATGGAATGAGGTAGTGACACGCTTTAGGCGGTTTCGCAGTCTGGGGCTGCTGCCTCAAGTATGGCCTTATGTGATAAAACCGCTGGCTGTTGGACTGATGCCGGAAAAAATATTGAGTTATTTGAAAAGAAATCGAATACGGGAGTGAAGGATATGACGATGATGCCGATCCTGACGATTGCCATTCCGATTTACAATATGGAGCGGTGGTTGAGTAAAAATTTGGCGAGCTATTGCGATCCCACCTTTGTTGGACGTTTGGAGATTCTCTGCATAAACAATGCCTCGACAGATAGGTCGAAAGATATTGTTGACCAATATGTACGAGCATACCCTCAGATATTTACTTTGATCAACCGAGACAGTCGGGGCTATGGCGGTTCGATCAACGAGGTAATACACAAAGCCCAAGGCACGTATTTTCGAATTGTGGACGCTGACGATTGGGTAGATACACAGGAGTTGATCAAAGAAATTAATGCCCTAGAGGACGATCATTATGACATTGTCCTCACTGACTACCAAATTGTGAATATGGAGGACGGAACCGCGCGTTCCGTGTTAGCCAAAGAATTCGGTGTAAAATATGGAGTTGAGTATCGAGATTTTAGAGCGCCTAGGAGGACATTGCCCAGTATCCATGGAACCACATACCGAACTGAACTGCTGCGTGAGAGCGGATTTCGAATGCAGGATAATATTTTTTTTGTGGATGAAGAATATGTGGTCTTACCCTATTTAAAAGCTCAAAATGTGATTTACTATCCATTTAATATATATCGCTACCAGGTCGCGAATCCAGAACAAAGCACATCCCCCAAAAATAGAGGAAAATTTCAAGAGCACCGGGAGCGTGTCCTAAAACGATTAATCACAGAATGTCAAAGTGCGGCTCTTTCTTCAAAAGATATTTCATTCGATGCCCTTGAATACTGCTGGGAAAGGATCAAAAGAGGAGTAGCAGATCACTATACGACTCTGCTGATATACGTTGAGGATAGAGAGGCCGGGAGAGATTATGCCCAAAAGTGGACCCGGTATTTGAAAGAACAGTCTGTTCCAATACACTGTAAGGGTAAACGCTTCATTTTGTTGCTTTTGAATTTTTTGGGGGTCACTCCAGTGCAATATGTCCGATTGAAGCATACAGCCGCTGCTTTTATTGCAAGGTTCAGTCATCGATCTTAGATTTAGTTAAAAGATGATACAGAAAAGATAGGAAGCTGTAGAATTATGAAATTGGAATTGCAAAAAATACTATTTCCAAGGCCGGATATTTGCATGGCTGAGCCACTGTATTATCACGGAAGCGAGAAGTGTGTACTGAATGTTCCCGAATCGGTTTTGAATTTCGACCGTGATGGACGCAGTTCGTTCGATACTTATTTCAACAGTTTCTCCATTGGAAAATGGCGCAAATATACTATAATAAACAATTTGAAGCTGGAACTTGAGCTGTCAGGGACTTTCACCGTTTCCATCGTCAATTATGAGTTGATTAACGGCGCAATTGTGGGAAAAGTAATCGATGAACAAACGGTTTCTGCGGAAGAACGGTCGAAATTTGTTTTTTCGTTTGCAGGTTTCCATCAAAATGGTATGCATAGTTTTATCCTTTTGGCGCGGGAGGATGGTTCCGCTTTTTATGGCGGCAGCTATTTCACGGATGAAATTGAGGCGGATCAGCTGCAAGATGTTAAAATTGCGCTGAATATGTGTACCTATATGCGTGAAAAGTACATCGTAAAAAATGTGTCTCAAATTCGCACGGCACTGATCGAAAACCCGGACAGCTCGCTTTATCAGAATATGCACGTCTACATCACAGACAATGCGATGACCCTTCGGGACGAGGACTTTTCAGGTCCATACATCCATCTTACCCGTCAAAACGCATTTGGAAGCGTAGGCGGGTTCACCCGGGGCCTGATCAATATTTTGGATGCACGCGCCGAATACGGCTTGACCCACGCATTGATGCTGGATGACGACATCGTTTTGGACCCCCAGGTGCTGTGCCGTACATACGCGCTGCTGCGCATGATGAAACCGGAGTACCGTGAGGCATGGCTGGGCGGCGGGATGCTGGGTCTGGATTTCCCCACTGTACAAACTGAGAGCGGAGGCGTGATTGAGAACGGGGAGTACAAGCCTCTCAAAGCTCTCACCAGTGTGGAGAGTCCATATCAAGTGCTGTATAACGAGATCGAGGAGGGCGCTAAGATCAACGCGTGGTGGTTCTGCGGGATTCCGCTAGCCTCTATCGGAACCGATGCCCTGCCCTACCCGGTATATTTTCATTGCGACGATATGGAATACGCCTGCCGGCAATGCAAGAAACTGATCTTGATCAATGGCATCTGCGTGTGGCATGAGGAGTTTTTCTACAAGCCCGACACCTATTATTATGACAAACGCAATCGGGAGGTGCTTTTTGCGCTTCACTTCCCTCAGGACGCGACAAAGAAGCGTGCAAAAAGGCGATTGCTGAAAGATGTTGTAAACGAGCTCCTCTGGTATCGCTACCATGACGCCCAGGAGATATTGGACGGTGTGTCTGACTTCCTCAAAGGACCGAATTGGCTGACCCATACGGATGACCGGGCAAAATTCAATTCCGTCCGGGAAAACCGCATCCCCACCTCTTCTGTCTCTGAGCTCCCGTTTCCATTCGACTATAATCAGTATTTAGCCAGCCTCAGCTATCCTGGTGAATCAAAGGCACACCGCTGGTTTCGGAGATTGACCTTGAACGGCTGGCTCCTGCCCGCCAAGCGAGATGTCATCGTTCGTGCGGAGATGCCAGTCACCTATCACTTTTTCCGTGCAAAACGAGTGATGAATTATTCTGCAAAGAGCCATAGCGCCTATATGTCACTGAAAAGCTTTCCAAGCGCTTTACGAATTCTGCTGTCCTTAGTCAAAACGTTGTGGCAGATTGACCGGCGCTATGATTCGGCAAGAGATGAGTACCTGTGTTCCATAGCAACGCTGACTACCCAGGCGTTTTGGCGGGAGCATTATACCATACAACAGGGAGAGCAAACATGATAAAACTGCAAAATATAACTTTTCCCAAGCCAGGGATTTGTTATGACTGGGATATGTTTTTTCGCATTTCATCGACCGTTGATTTAGAAAAAGATTTCTTTTTCTTTGACCCGCAAACACAATCAATTACGGTAAATAAATATGGCAGGGTTTTTTTTGATACCTACTTTAACAGCCTATCTATTGGTAAATGGAAACGATATACTCTTGTAGATAAAATTTCTCTGATTGTGGATTTTAGTGGAAATTTTGCTGTTTCGTTACTCCATTTTCAGTATATCAATGGCATGGTTGTTCAAAAGGTGATAAAGGTCGACGAATTTTATGCAGTAGACCGCCAAACAGTAACTATTGAGTATCCTGACTGTGCACCGAAAGGGGCTATATCATTTCAGATTGAGGCGTTGACAGATGGTAGCATTTTGTATGGTGGCAGTTACGTTTCTGAAGTTGATCACATTGAGGCAATTCAGACAGTGGAGCTAGCACTTAATATTTGCAATTTTAACCGTGAAAAATATATTTATCGAAATATGGATATTATTCAACGGTACCTTCTTAACAGCCCAGTTAGTGAATTGCGCCATCATATACACATTTTTATAGCGGACAACAGTAGCAGCATTAATGCTGAAATGCTACCTTCAAGTTGCTCAACAGTCTTTCCACAAGGTGATTTTGGTGGAGCGGGTGGATTTACACGTGGCTTGATTGAGGTGTTGACTGCACAAAAACAATATGCTCTGACGCATGTGGTCATGATGGATGACGATATCCTAATCGAGCCAGAATGTCTGGATAGGTTATATAATTTTCTCCGTCTTATTAAAGCAGAATACCGCACTGCATTTATTGGAGGTGCGTTATTACGGTCAGATTTTCAGAACATCCAGTACATAAATGGTGGAGAGTGGGACCTTAAAAACTGTTATGTTATGCATCGAATTGGTGCAAATTTGCACGACTTGCGTGACCTAATTGTAAACGAGCTAGAAGATGGTGCAAAAATAAACGGCTGGTGGTTTCATTGTCTTCCTTTAACGCAGTTGTCGCTTAGCAATCTCCCATACCCATTTTTCTTTCATATGGATGATGTAGAGTATGATCTACGCAATTGTAAAAAGCTTATTACACTTAATGGTATATGTGTGTGGCATGATCCATTTGAATACAAACCTGGTTCACAATTGTCATATTATGATACGCGCAATGTTTTCATAGCCCACATGGTGCACTACTCAACTTTTAATCGTCGAGCAGCTAAAAAATTTTTGAGCCGGTTCTTTGTTTACCTGTGGTATTACCGCTATAAAGAAGCATGGCTTGTTATGCGCGGGATTGAGGATGCCTTAAAGGGCCCGCAATGGCTGGCAGCGCAAAATCCAGAGGGACTGTTGGAGGACATTCTAGCACAAGGCTACAGGAAGCAGCCGATGGATGGCCTTCCGATGCGCCTGGATTATGAGCAGTATTTGGCGGCGTTTCGCGGCGGTCCTCCAGAGGGACGGGTGAAGCGGTGGTTCCGCAGGCTGACGCTGAATGGGTATTTGCTGAAGGCGGACCATGACGCGATTATTCCTATGTTTGGTCCCATGATTCGCACGACTTACCGCGCCAAGCGGGTACTGAATTATGATCCCATCTCTGACCGCGGCTACGTGACAGAAAAAAGCTATCGAGAGTTTTTTAAAGTGCTGTTCCACTATTTTAAAGTCCGCCGCCTGATCAATAAGCGCTTTGATACGGTGCGCGAGGAGTATCTTGAAGCGTTTCCAGAGATGACATCGGCTCCGTTTTGGCGGAAGTATTTGGGTATTGAGGAGACAAGTTTGGAGGAAGTGGTAAACTGATGGACCGGCTGACCGACATACAGCAGATCTCCTGGCCGAGAGTGGGGATATGTACAGAAGAAGAGCTATATTTTCGTAGAGGAGTTCGAGGCTGCTATCATGTCTGCGGGCAGGAGAAGCTGTGTTTCGAAAAGAACGGGACCGTTGATTTTGACACATATTTCAACTGTTTCTCCATCGCAAAATGGAAAAAGTATACCCATGTTTCCAGCGTATATTTGCGGTTACGTTTGTGTGGTACTTTCCAAGTATTGTTGCTGGGATATCAATATCGAAACGGCAGTGTGATCCGTTCTGTGCTCAAGGCAGAGGTGTTACACAGCGAGCAGGATACTGAGGTTACCGTAGGATTCCCCGCCACGGACTCGCTGGTATACAGCTTTTCTTTACAGGCGCTATCTGAAAAATCTGTGTTTTATGGGGGAAGATACTGCTGCCCAGACGAGAAGCATCGTAGGCCGATTGACCTCGCGCTCAACATCTGCACGTATCATCGCGAAGAATTTATCAGAAAAACGTTATTCAATTTGGAGAAAAATGTTTTTTCTAACCCAAAGTCAGAGCTACACGGGCACGTCCATGTCTATATTACGGATAATGGACAGACGCTGCTTCCTGATGAGGTTCAGTGCGAGACTGTCCATCTGAACAGTCAGAACGGTTTTGGAAGTGCGGGTGGATTTGCCCGGGGGCAGCTTGCCATTCAAAAAGATCAAGCGGCCTATGCCTTAACCCATATGATTTTCATGGATGATGACATCCTATTTGATATAGACGCATTACGCCGGACAGTTCATTTTTTAAGCCTGTTGAAACAGGATTATTGGGATTATATTCTTGGAAGCTCGCTCCTACGGTTCCATGCGCAGGCATGGCAGGTAGAAGCCGGCGCTCGCTGGGTGGACGGCAGAATTATCAGCATAAAACCTGGGCTGAATCTTACGGCTTTGGACCAGGTGCTGTTCAACGAACTAGAAGAAGTGCCCAATTATCAAGGGTGGTGGTTCTGCTGTGTCCCCCTGTCATCTGCTCCGGCTCTGCCGATGCCTGTGTATTTTCACAGGGACGATGTTGAATTCGGTTTGCGGCAAAAGGGATTTGTTTATCTTAATGGTATTTGCGTATGGCATGATGAGTTTGAAAACAAACCATCCTCTATAAATGAATATTATGATAAACGGAATCAACTGATCGTCAACGCAATACATTGTCCCGCTTATGGATGTGGAGTAGCAATGCGGGATTTATCTTGTGACGTGATGCGAAAAACTGTCGCATATCGGTATCGGGAGGCCGACTTGATCCTGGAAGGAGCCCAAGATTTTTGCCGCGGAATTGATTGGATGCTTACCTACGATGGTCAAGAGCACCACAATGAGCTGATTGAAAAGGGATACCATCCAGAAAGCCCAACAACATTGGATTTTACCAAGTTTGAGGATAGTCTGTGTCCTCTTGCCCCGCGATTCGGTTTCAGGAAAAGGCTGCGGAGTATCGCTGGTGTTTTGCTTCCTGCGAACAAAACAGTTGTGGTTCCGATGTATATGCCAAGCACAAGCTGCTTCTACCGCGTAAAAAGTGCGGTGAATTACAATTCGGCTACTCAGACGGCATATGTGACCCAAAAAAGCTTTATAGAGAGTTTCTTTGTACTCATCCGCCTTTTTAAAACTTGGTTACAGATGGGCTTGCGTTTCCACACGGCGGTCTCACAATGGCGAACTCGTGCGGCAGAGTTGAGCTCAGAGGAATTTTGGCGTACGAAATTGATGAGTAGTGGGGACGATACAAAAGACTTCATATGAAAGGAACAACGTGGTTAATTTATGAAAACGCTACTTCTTGCCGGCGGTTTCGGCACCCGGATTTCAGAAGAATCCCAGTTCAAGCCCAAGCCCATGGTGGACTTGGGCGGGATGCCCATTCTCCTCCACATCATGAAGTTGTATAGCCACCACGGTTTCAACGAGTTTATTATTTGCGCTGGCTATAAACAGCACATCATAAAAGAGTATTTTGCGGACTACTTCCTTCACACCTCGGACATTACATACGATTTTACCCACGGCCGCAACGAGATGACGGTACACCACAATTCCTCCGAGCCCTGGAAGGTAACAGTGGTGGACACAGGTCTCAACACCATGACCGGGGGCCGGGTAAGGCGGGTGAAGGAGTACCTTGGGGGCGAGGCTTTCATGCTTACTTACGGCGATGGGGTCTCCGACTTGAATATCACAGAGCTTGTAAAGTTCCACAAATCCCATGGGAAACTGGTTACTATGTCTGCCTATAATGCTGGGCAGCGGTTCGGCGTACTGGACATTGGTGAGGATGGCAAGGTCAACGAATTCCGGGAAAAGACCGTTGGAGACGGCAACCTGATTAACATCGGCTTTATGGTCTGTCAATCGGAGTTCATTGATCTGATCGACGACGACACGACCGTGCTGGAGAAAAAGCCCCTGGAGACCGCAGCGAAAATGGGCCAGCTTATGGCTTACAAGCACTCTGGTTTCTGGCAGTGTATGGATACTGTGCGGGAGAAGGAACGTCTGGAAAAGCTGTGGGCCAGTGGTCAGGCACCCTGGAAAGTGTGGGATGACTAATGAAGAAATTCAATATGGAATTTTACCAGGGCAAGCGGGTTTTTGTCACCGGTCATACCGGGTTTAAGGGGGCATGGCTGTGCCGTATTCTGGTGGGTGCGGGGGCTATCGTCACCGGCTATTCCCTGGAGCCGCCCACTGGGCCCAACCTTTTTGAACTGGCGGGACTGGAAGGGAAGATATCCTCTGCTATTGGGGATATTCGGGACAAAGGAAAACTGATGTCGACTTTCTGTGCGGCAAAGCCGGAGATTGTTCTCCACTTGGCGGCTCAACCCATCGTGCGGGACAGTTATAAAGATCCTGTGTATACTTATGAGACCAACGTGATGGGAACGGTGAACATCCTAGAGTGTGTTCGCCAGAATTCTTGTGTACGCAGCTTTTTGAATGTGACCACGGATAAGGTCTATCACAACAAAGAGTGGCCATGGGGCTATCGGGAGAATGAGCCGCTGGATGGGTTCGATCCGTATTCCAACTCGAAGTCCTGCTCAGAGCTGGTGACACACAGCTATCTGAACAGCTTTTTTGCGGACGGCCGCGTGGCGGTCAGCACCGCACGGGCGGGCAATGTGATCGGCGGGGGCGATTTTGCCAATGACAGGATTATCCCGGATTGCGTTCGTGCCGCGCAGAACGGGACACAATTGATCCTGCGTAACCCTGGTTCTACCCGGCCGTATCAGCATGTCCTGGAGCCGCTGTTCGCCTATCTGATGATTGCTCAGCGGCAGTATGAAGATGGGATGTATGCCGGCTGGTACAATGTAGGGCCAGACGAATGTGACTGTGTAACTACCGGCGAACTGGTGGAACTGTTTTGCAGGAAATGGGGGCCAGGGCTGGTTTGGGAAGTCCGTCAGGACCTTAACGCTCCCCATGAGGCGAACTTTTTAAAGCTGGATTGTTCCAAGTTGAGATCGATCTTCGGCTGGAGGCCCCGGTGGCATATTGGAGAGGCGGTAGAGCGCACTGTGGAGTGGACAAGGGTTTGGTTGGACGGTCAGAATGTTCCAGCAGAGATGGACCGGCAGATACGGCAATACACGGGAGGGTAGCAAATGAAAACGGCAATCGTGACAGGGGCAAATGGGTTTGTGGGCAGCGCCCTTTGTCGGGAGCTTTCTAAAGCAGACATGGAGATTTTCGCCATTATAAAAGATGAGCAGGAGGATGTTTCTGCCATCGCTAAGCTTTCTGGACTCCATATCATATACTGCGACATGGATCATCTAGACCAATTACCTTCCATGGTCCCCTGTAAAGTAGATGTTTTTTATCACTTAGCTTGGGCAGGGTCTACAGGACCTGCCCGGGCAGATTATGAGTTGCAGTTAAAAAATGTGCATTGGGTCATGAAAGCTGCAAATGCCGCCGGGCAGATCGGCTGCAAGAAGTTTGTCGGGGCAGGTACATTGGCAGAGCATGATGTAAATGCTTATACACCTTTAGACGGATCGACACCCAATGCTGTAAGCTGTTATGGCGTGGCCAAGATCGCGGCGCATTATATGAGCAAGGCGGAGTGTGTCAGGCTGGGAGTGGAACATATTTGGGCACACCTGTCCAATACATATGGGGTTGGCAACTACACCTCTAATTTCATCAATTTTGCCTCAAAGGTGATGATCACCGGGGAGCCAGCAAATTTTACGGCAGGAGAGCAAATGTATGACTTCGTCTATATCGACGATATCGCACAGGGTCTGCTGTGTGCCGGGCGTGACGGGAAGAAAAACTGCGCTTATTATATCGGGAGTACGAAGCCAGCAAAGCTGAAAGAATTCATTCGAGCGATCCGCGACGAGATTGATCCGTCCATACAGCTGAACTTTGGTGCGGTGCCGTTCAACGGTGTGGCACAGCCGGAAAGCATATTCGACTGCAGTCGGTTGGTGGAGGACACCGAATATTGCCCCAGGACTTCTTTCCAAGAGGGCATAAAGATCACGGTGCGATGGTTAAGGGAGCAGATCGTGGAGGGGAGACTATGAATCAAAGCTTTGCGTTCACTGGAACAGAGATCCCTGGTCTGATAGAGATTACCCCGTTCAATGCGGACGATGTCCGGGGCTGTTTTACCAAAGATTATTCAAGGGAAGTATTTGAGGCGAACGGTATCCACCACGATTTGGCTGAGGTCTTTTATACCACCAGCCACAAGGGAGTCATCCGTGCGCTGCATTTTCAGCGTGTCAAACAACAACCCAAACTAGTTCGCTGCATTTGGGGCCATGTATGGGATGTAGCGGTAGACCTGCGTAAGGACAGCCCCACATTCAAGCGATGGAAGAGCTTCGACCTGACCGGGGAAAATCGTCGCGAGGTTTTAATACCTGCCGGGTGTGCCCATGGATATTTGGTACTGACGGACTCCGTGGTCTCCTATAAGTGTGCTGAGAAGTTCTATGGTGAGTACGATGACGGTATCCTCTGGGATGATCCGAATATTGGGGTTGAGTGGCCGCTGGCGCTGGTAGGCGGGAGGGATCATGTGATCTTGGCGGACAAGGATAAGATGCTCCCTTCTTTTGTGCAATTTATGGAACGGAACAGAGAATTTTGAGATGCGAGTAAACACGTCACGAAACGGAGCGATCGAGCTTTTTCGTTTCCTGCTTGCCTGCGCAATCGTTGGTCTGCACATGAGCGGATATTATGCTGAGTCGGGCCACTATTTTCATGGTGGTTATATTGCGGTAGATTGCTTTTTTGTGCTGAGCGGATTGTTGGCGATGATTTCTTTTCGCCATTCTATGCAAGCAGATCCCGAGGTGGCACCTTCACGTCGGCTGATACGGCTTTTAGGGAAAAAATGGAGGACAATTTATCCTACCTATATCGTATCTTTTGCGATCCTTTTTGGATTTATGGAGACTATTATATACTGCAATGGACCGTTAGGCATGTTGAGCGGATTAGCTGCAGCTTTAGGCGAGGCACTAGGCGTTGATATATTTGGATTGGGAGGTGGCTCTGTTACAGGGGGATATTTATACTACAATATCCCCTCATGGTATTTTTCTGCCATGTTTGCAGGACTCGTACTGGTTTTCTTTATTGCAAATAAATTAGACGAAAGCGCCTATTGGTTTGTTTTTCCTGGAATATCTGTAGTTTTATACGGATATCTGCATCTAAAAGTTGGACATTTACAGATATTTGAGATATTAGGAGATCGGTGGTTGTATCCTGTTTGGAGAGCGGTGGCGGGACTTTGCATAGGAGCATTTTCAAGTTTACTGTATTATCGACTGTCCGTTGTACATCTGCGTCCAGGGGGTAAAGCGCTCCGAAGCGTCATAGAGCTACTGTTGGCGGGAGGGATTCTGGGGTATATATTGCGTCCCTGGGCGCAATACGGAGTAATTGACTTTTCCATCCCATTTCTGTGTGCCCTTCTTTTCCCGTTGTTGCTCAGCCACCAAGCGAGAAATACGGTGCCCAACAAAGTCGCATGTCTTTTGGGCTGGATCAGTATGCCTTTATGGCTCAACCATTATCTCGTTATACGGCTATTTCAAGTGTGTCAATTTGAGATAAATGTGTGGCAAGCATACTTTTTGATCTTGCTGGTTTCCATTTTTGTGGCCGTAGCTGTGCGGCTGCTCAGTGATATTCTAGTAACAGTCTTAAAGGTCCTGGCTCATAAAGGAAAAGATTTGTTGATCGAGGAGTGAGAGAGTTGGAGACTCTGATTGTAGGCTGCGGTCTGACGGGTGCGGTTATTGCCCGGGACCTCGCGGAGCGGGGAGAAAAGGTTGCGATATGGGAGCGTCGGAGCCATATCGGCGGAAATATGTACGACTATATAGACGAGAATGGAATCCGTGTCCACAAGTATGGGCCGCATGTTTTCCATACATACGATGAGAATCTGAAAGAATACATGCTTCGATTTGCCAAATGGGTGGATTTCCCGATCACATGTCAAGTGAACATGCTGGGTAAACAAACACCATCGCCTTTCAATTACAAGACGATTGATGATTTTTATCCGCAGGAGGAAGCTGCTGCATTGAAAGCCGCATTAGAGCGGAGCTATCCAGGACGTGATAAGGCTACCATCGTAGAACTTTTGCATAGCAAAGATAAGCTGGTTCGGTCCTACGCAGATTTCCTGTTTGAGCATGACTATTCCCTTTATACGGCAAAGCAGTGGGGAGTATCCCCAAAGGATATCGATCCGAGTGTGTTGAAACGGGTGCCGGTATTATTTTCTTACAAAGATGGGTACTTTGACGATCCGTGGCAGATGGTTCCTGAAAGGGGCTATGCGGACTGGTTCAAACGTCTGCTTGAACATCCCAATATCTCCGTCCAGTTGAACATAGATGCTTTAGACCATCTGAAGATTGATGGTGGCACTCTGACAGTGGATGGCAAAAAGTTTTCAGGAAAAGTCATCTACACCGGCGCAGCAGATGAGCTGCTCCAAACACGGTATGGTCCGCTGCCTTACCGCAGTTTGAGGTTCGAGTGGAGGACGGAACCTGTGGAACATTTTCAAGGTGCGGCATTGGTAGCATACCCGGAGGCGGAAGGCTTCACCCGGATCACAGAGTACAGTTATTTCCCACAGATGCGGCACTGCGAAAAGACCAGTTTGGCCTATGAGTATGCCTTGCCTTATCAAGAGGGAGGGCAGGCGGAGCCGTACTATCCTTTGCTGACAAAGGATAGTCAGGAGTGCCATAGGAGATATATGGAGGAACTGGGGCGTGTACCTAACCTGATACTCTGTGGTCGTTTGGCGCAATTTAAGTATTACAACATGGATCAGGCGCTGGAGGCTGCGTTGGAGGTCTGCAAATCACTATGAAGAAGCGTACACTGCTGTTTATTAAGCCCGCCTTATTCCTTTTGTTGGGAGCAGTCATGTTTTGCGGGATACAAGATATTTTTACGCCGCGTTGGAATGAGGGGATGATGGTTGAACGTAGCATACGCGGAATAGAGCAAGTAAAAACTACAAACCTAGACGCCTTGTTTTTGGGTTCTAGTCAAGTTCAACAAGGTGTTTCACCAATAGAATTGTATAAAAGCCAAGGAATTCTTTCGTACAATTTTGGTACTCCTGGACAGCCGATAGGTATAAGTTACTTCTTGCTTCAGAAAGCGTACGAGACTCATGATATAAAAACGGTTTTCCTCGATGCGGGAACGCTCTTTCTTGCTGGAGATAACTCTTCGTGGCGATTCGTAATAGATAATATTGGTTCGTGCGTTCTTCAATATCAGATGGCGTTGGATTATTCAAAAAACGAGTGGAGTGATGGATTTTGGTCTGTCTTTTTTCCACTTATTAAGTTCCATAATCGCTGGACAACGTTAATATCAGACAACGTTCGTTCTTATCCTGATATAATATTTTACACATTTGGACAATTGATGTTTGGCTTTATGGAGCCATCTCCTTATGAATTGGCCGATATTGAATATGCGACGATCATCCTTAATGATTACCGTTCAGGTACAATGACAGAAGCAACTGAGGGAGTTATTTCTGAACATAAGCTAACTGAAACGTTATATGACCCTTTGATCTCAGAAACTCAGTTAGAATATTTCTGTAAAATAAAAGACCTATGTGATGAACACGGCAGTGACCTTATCATTTTTAAAATCCCGACAAGGATTGTCCCTCAATGGCATACATCTGCATGGACATCAATCAAATCTAAAATTGTGTCGGATCTTGCCGACAAATATCATCTTGAATTTTTGGATTTGCAGTATGATGTAGACAATATCGTATCATTCGAAACGGATACCACAGATGCTGGAGTGCATTTAAATCCTCTCGGTGCGAAGAAAATCTCCGATTACCTTGGCACATACATGATTGACCAAGGGCTGGCCCAGCCCCGGCGTGAGCTTGCCTATGACGAGGCGCTTGAAAAATATGAAAAAGTCTTTTCTGTCGTCGAATTACAGACCACCACTGACTTCCAAGAATATCTAAGCTACCTCAAAACGTACGGAGGAAACTGGACGGTTTCGATTTCTGCTGGTGATGAATATGTGCTGGGTCTGTCAGACAGCGACCATTCGGCTCTGCGGGATCTCGGTCTGGAAGTGATCAACCAGGGGGAGTTTCGGGATTCCTATGTAGCCCTGGTTTCTCGAGGGCAAACGCTTTATGAGGCGGTCTCAGACTATGAGATTGCCCATGAGGCGCAGGTCGATGGCGTATCGTTCGCCCTCACCAGCAGAAATGGCTGGCTCACGCCTCCGGGAGCGTCGATCCATGTAGACGGGGTTGAACACTGCTGGTCAGCGGTCGGCCTCAATATCGTCGTCTATGATCATGAAACGAATTGTGTGATCGATGCTGTTGCGTTCAACACGAATCAGGCAGAGAAGCCCTGCACACGAAATCAAGAGAAAATGAATCAATATCTTCGAGCTTACGAATCGACCTTATGCTTTGGAGGGCGTTGATATCCATGAGTTTGACCAGTCTCCCATTTTTCCTCCTCACAACCGCTACGGTTCTGCTGTATTACATTCTTCCAAAGCGCTGCCAATGGATTGTCCTTTTGCTGTCCAGCGTCGCTTTTTACGCCACCTATGGTTTTGTGCAGTTCGTCCCCATGCTCTTGGCGGCGATTGCGGCTTACTTTGCCGCAAAGTGGATCCAGGAGATCTACGACGCGGAGGAGGGGGGAACGGCGGCGGAACGGAAAGCGAAGTGCAACGGAAACCTGTTGTTTGCAGTTGCGGTTCTGGTGATTCTCCTGCTCTATGCCAAGCTGGGAAACCGGGTGCTCCAGGGCCTGGCAGGGCTACTTTCTCTGAATGGCGATTTGATGCAGGCCGTTGTGGCGTTGGGCGTGTCCTATTACACCTTTTCCTTGATCTCCTATGTGGCGGATGTGTATTGGCGGAAAGACCGGGCGGAAACAAATTTTCTGCGGTTGCTGTTGTTTGTGCTGTATTTTCCGAAAGTCCTGCAAGGCCCCATCTCCCGGCACAAAAATTTAGCGCCGCAGCTGGCGCAGCCCCATAAGTTTGACTATAAAGAGTTCTGCTTTGGCCTTCAGCTGATGGTGTGGGGTTATTTCAAGAAGATGGTCATCGCGGACCGTCTGGCCATCTTCGTCAACACAGTATTTGGAGATGTGGAGCATGCCTCTGGCGCTCACCTTCTGGTAGCGGCCTGCTTTGGAGCGGTGCAGCTGTACTGCGATTTCTCCGGGTGCATGGACATTGCCGGCGGATTCTCCCAGATTCTGGGGTTAAAGCTAGAACCCAACTTCGACCACCCGTTTTTCTCCCGTTCCGCAGCGGAGTTCTGGCGGCGGTGGCATATCACCCTGGGAACCTGGTTCAAGGATTATGTGTATATGCCCCTGGTGATCTCGCCCCGGCTGATTAGACTGTCCAAGGGGGGCCGGGATCGCTTTGGCCCTCGGGCGGGCAAGGCCGTTATGACGGTGCTTCCCCTGCTGGCAGTGTGGCTGCTCACAGGCTTATGGCATAACGCGGGCTGGGGCTATGTAGTTTGGGGTCTGTACTGGGGCGGCATGATTATCTGCTCGACAGTGTTCGCGCCAGAGCTGAAGAAGCTGACGGCGGCACTGCGCATCAACACCGAGGCAGGCAGCTGGCGCATCTTTCAGATGGTCCGCACGTTCCTGCTATTTGTGGTCAGCCGGATCATCACCATCCCTGGGGATCTGTATGTATCCTGGCAAGTGTTTCAGAGCATCACCTTGAACTTCCATGTAGAAAACCTGGTAGACGGCTCGCTGTACACCCTTGGCCTTGATCGGCCTAACTTCATCCTGGCGATTGTTTGCATGTTTGTGCTCTGGTCGGCCAGTATGCTCCAGGAGCAGGGATACGTCCGGGAGCGGCTTGCGGGCAGCAATATCGTGTTCCGCTGGTCGGCCTACTACCTGCTGTTTTTCGCCGTCGTCATCTTTGGCATCTATGGGCCGGGGTATGATGCGTCGTCCTTTGTATACATGAAATTCTGAGAGGAGAAAAATCGCTGTGAAAGATAAGGTTTTGAAGCTACTAAAGCAGGAATGCCCGGAAATCGACTTTACCGCCTCAAATGAGCTGGTGAGCGATGGAATGTTGGAATCCTTGACCCTGACTACGATCATCGCGGCGCTGACCATGGAATTTGGGATCACCATCCCCTATGAGGATATCGTTGAGGAAAATTTCAACTCCGTAGACGCTATGACTGCCATGGTCGAGAGGCTGAGCAAATAGAATGGAGACGATCGTACAAGCCGTATTGGCCCATGGCCAGGAGACGCCGGATAAACTGGCCTTGGCCCTGAAAGCTCAGCAGGTGACTTACGGACAGCTGTGCCGCCGTATCGTGGCAGCGGCCCTTCGTCTGCAAAAGGAGCATGGAGTACAAAAGGACGACCTGGTCATGATTTCGGCGGTGTCCAAGCCGGAGTTTGTGGTGTCTATGCTGGCAGTTCAGTATCTAGGTGCCGTGTCCGTTCCGGTGGACAAGTCCGCAAAACCGGGCAGCCTTCAAGAGCTTGGCACTTTCATCCAGCCAAAGCTTGTACTCACCGACGCGAAGCTGGACGATCCCAGCTTGAGAAAAGCTTCTTTGCGGGAGTTGTGTGCCGACACAGGGGAAGATGCAGATACGCTTTCCTACGAGCCACCGGACAAAAACGATTTAGCTGAACTCCTGTTTACCACTGGCACTACCGGTAAACCCAAGGGCGTAATGCTGACCTATAGCATCATTTACGCCAATACCTTGAATACTTGGCGGGGCATTGGAATCAGCGGGGATGATCGGATTCTCCTTCCCCTTCCCCTGAACCATTCCTTTGGGCTTCGGGTGCTGCGGGCAGCGTTATATGCCGGAGCCTCTGTTATCCTGCAAAACGGGTTTATCTTTGCCAAAGATTTGGGAACCAATATCAAAACCTATCAGTGTACGGGCATGGTTAGTGTTCCCGCTTCTATGGAGATGTTGCTGCAACAGATGGGGGACCAGTTCACGCAGGTTTTGGGAAGTCTGAGGTACATTGAAATCAGCGCGGGCTCGCTTCCTGTGGACAGGAAGCGGAAGCTGCTGGAGCAGCTTCCGAATGTCCATCTATATAATACGTGGGGCTCGTCAGAGACGGGTGGGGCTGTATTTTTGGACTGTACTGTACACCCGGACAAGCTGGACACCATTGGACGTCCCATAAAAGGGATCGAGCTGAAAGCGGTAGACGGCAATGGCCGCGCCATAGAGGCCCAGGATGTCAATAGCGCGGGCCGCATGGCGCTGCGGGGCCCCATGCAGATGGCGGGCTACTACCATATGCCAGAGGCCACGGCAGAGACACTGGTGGATGGCTGGCTGTACACCAACGATATGATTTACGTGGATAGTGATGGTTTTGTCCATATGTTGGGCCGGGCGGACGATATCATCAACGTGGGTGGAGAAAAAGTGTCTCCCATTGAGGTGGAAAACGCAGCTCAGGAATTTGAAGGAATCCAGGAATGTGCCTGCATTGGCGTAGAGGACCCGGATGGGCTGCTGGGCTGGGTCCCTGTACTGTATGTGGTGCCGGAGGGAGTGGAGCTTCACAAAGACCAGCTGACCCGGTTTTTATCGGAGCGGCTGGAGCGCTATAAGCTGCCTCAGCGGGTGGTTTTGCTCCCGCAGCTGCCCCGCAACCGAATGCAGAAAATAGACCGCAAGGCGCTGAAGGAGCTGTGGAAAGAAAACGGTGTCCAAGAGCTGATGAACGAGACCGTCCGCACTATTTTGGGCCGCCGGAGTGTGCGAGAGTTTACAGATAAGCCAATTCCCAAAGCCCTTTTAGACGTTATTGTTCAAACCGGGATCTATGCCCCCAGCGGGCATAATATGCAAACCTGGCAATTCACAGTTATGCGGGGACAGGAGCAAATTCAGAAGCTGAAAGAAGTTATGGGCCGTGTGGCAAAGGAAAAACGAGTAATCTTCCATGGATTTAATAATCCAACCACAGTGGTTTTAGTGTCTAACGACCGCCGAAATGCCGATGGTATCCAGGACAGTTCTTGCGCGGTCCAGAACATCATGCTAGCGGCCCATTCCTTCGGCGTAGGCTCGGTGTGGATCAACGCACTGATGACCATCTGTGACGAGCCGGAGATCCGCGCCCTGCTGCGCGGCTATGGTATTTCGGATACACACATTGTCTGGGCTACCATTGCCATGGGCTGGCCCGCTCAACCGGGCAAGCTGTTGGCAAAAAAGCAGGACGTTATAAAATATCTTGAACCAAAAGAGGAGTGAATTCAACATGAAGAAGAAACTGTTATCCCTCGTGCTTGCCGGGGCCCTCAGCCTGAGCCTTGTGCTCCCAACCTTCGCGGCGGAGCCCTACGCCCCGGCGTGGTTCGAGGTGGGCGTGACCCTGGAGGAGACGCTCTACTTCACCGCGCCGCTGACGGCAATCCAGAAGGACGGC
>ERZ808041.763-NODE-763-length-18836-cov-4.795138_pt1 | contig 18836 bp, 20 predicted proteins | sample MGYA00380192_ERZ808041 | MGnify/ENA primary metagenome ERZ808041 (study PRJEB31490, sample SAMN06133412) | mouse gut metagenome | isolation source: Z1_1 | host: mice | place: China: Chengdu | collected 2015-05 ... | reverse complement strand
AAATTGTAGGGTAATTGTAATATAGGTGTAGGATTTCTCTGTTATATTGGGGCTATCAAAACAGAAAGAGGTGTTTACGCAATGAATTTATTAGAAGTCAGTAATGTCAGTAAGACATACGGAAGCGGCGAAGCAGCCGTAAAGGCATTAAAAAAAGTTTCATTTTCCGTTCCAAAAGGCGAGTATGTGGCGATTGTGGGGGAATCCGGTTCCGGGAAAAGTACGCTCCTGAATATGATAGGAGCGCTTGATACGCCTACATCCGGAAATGTAGTCATCAGCGGAAAGGAAATTTTTTCCATGAATGACCGTAAGCTTACCATTTTCAGACGGAGAAATATTGGCTTTATCTTTCAGGCGTTCAACCTGATTCCGGAACTGACCGTAGAGCAGAATATTGTTTTCCCGGTGCTGCTTGATTACCAGAAGCCGGACACAAAGTATTTAGAAGAACTGCTTTCGGTGCTGAACCTGAAAGAACGGCGCAGACACCTGCCCAGCCAGTTATCCGGCGGACAGCAGCAGAGAGTGGCGATCGGGCGTGCGCTGATTACCCGTCCGGCTTTAATCCTTGCAGATGAGCCGACGGGAAATTTAGATTCGCAGAATACCAGCGAAGTGATTGCACTGTTAAAAGAAGCATCAAAGAAGTATGAACAGACAATTATTATGATCACACACAGCCGCAGTATTGCACAGACGGCAGACCGTATCCTGCAGGTGTCAGACGGAGAACTTACTGATTTAGGGAGGTGCAGGGAATGAAAAGTTATTTAAGCCTTGTACCTATTTCGGGAAAGGTGCGGAAACGGCAGAATCGTATGACGATTTTCTGTGTTATTATTTCCGTGCTGCTTGTGACTACGATTTTCAGTGTGGCAGATATGTTTATTCGGACACAAAGTGGAGGGCTGCAGCAGAAACATGGAAACTGGCATATCCGGTTGGAAAATATCTCTCAGGACACAGCAGAAGAAATCAGTCGGCATCCGGATGTTGCAGCCATCGGCTGGTCAGAAACATTTAACACAGACGCAGACCAGCCTTTCTATATCGGAGAGAAAAAAGCTGCGTTATACGGTACTGACAGTATTTATCTGGCAGAGCTTGTCAATGCCCTTGAAGAAGGCAGTCTGCCGCAGAGTGACAATGACATTATGCTTAGTTCCAATGCGAAACTTGCGTTAGATGTAAAGATTGGTGATCATGTGACAGTAAAGACACCTTCGGGAGATGCGGATTTTACGGTATGCGGTTTTGGGTCGGATGACGCTGAGACTTATCAGGGGCAGACCTATCTGGTTGCTGTATATATGATGCGGGATGCGTATATCTCAATCATGGAACAAAACCATATTCCGATTAACCCAACCTGTTATATTCAATTTCAGGATGTGTCAAAGGCATCCGGTATCACCTCGGAAATCAGGCAGCAGTACGATCTGCCGGAGGAAGATATTTCGGAAAATACAGCAATTATGGGTCTTGCCGGACAAAGTAGCAATGAATCCATGAAGAATATTTACGGAATAGCGGCAGTCTTGTTTGTTTTAGTATTATTGGCTGGGGTACTGATGATTTCCGGCAGTATGAACAGTAATGTAGCGCAGCGGACAAAATTTTTTGGAATGATGCGCTGTATTGGTGCAAGCCGCCAGCAGATTATCCGGTATGTGCGGCTGGAAGCGTTAAACTGGTGCAAAACGGCTGTGCCTGTTGGATTGGTCACAGGTACGGTAATTGAATGGGGGATTTGTGTATTTCTCCGTTATGGAGTTGGCGGTGAATTTGCAACTATGCCGGTATTTGCCCTCAGCCCTGTCGGGCTAATCAGTGGGGCGATGGTTGGGATTGTAACTGTCTTACTGGCAGCGCAGTCTCCTGCGAAACATGCAGCTAAAGTTTCTCCGATGGCAGCAGTTTCCGGAAATTCGGATACGGCGCTTTCTGTACGTCATACAACAAAACGGAATATCAGAAAGGTTGAAAGGACATTGGGTATCCACCATGCAACGACATCTAAGAAAAACTGGTTTTTATTGACAGCCAGCTTTTCACTCAGTATTATACTATTTCTTTGCATTTCAGTAGGGTTGGATTTTGCGCATGAGCTGCTTCCCTCAATGCGGTCATGGCAAGCGGATATTACCCTTACTGGCTATGCAAATGAGCGTGTACTGGATCAGGGTTTAAGTGATGCTATCAGCGAGATTACTGGTGTAGAGCATATTTGGGGCAGTTCCTACATGGAGAATGTTCCGGCTACTTCTTTGCAGCAGGAGATTAATCATGTAAATATAACGTCATACAGCCAGTATATGCTGGACTGTGCAGAGGATAGTCTTGTGCAGGGAAATTTATCGGAAGTTTATGGGGACAGCGGCAAGGCTATGACAGTTTTGAATAAAGATAATCCGATAAAAGTTGGAGACATCATTCAGGTGGCGGGACAGGAGATTGAGGTTGTATGCGGCATATCCAGTGGGCTGTATCCCAGCGAATACAGCATAATTTGCTCACAGGAAACTTTTGCCCGGCTGACAGGGGAACAGAATTACAGTATGATAGGGATACAATTAAGCAGCAAGGCTGCGGATGAAACGGTAAAACAGATCAACAGTCTTGCGGAAAGCAATGTTATTTTTGAGGATCATCGTCAAAGGAATCAGGAAGATGCCAATACCTATCTGGCTACAAAATTTCTGCTGTATAGTTTTATGGTAATCGTTGCCATGATTACATTATTTAACATTGTTAACAGCATTTCTATGAGTGTAACTGCCCGAATAAAGCAGTATGGAGCTATGAGAGCGGTTGGTATGGATGGGGAACAGCTTACCCGAATGATTGCTGCGGAAGCCTTTACTTACGCTATCTCTGGTCTTATAGTTGGCAGTGGCATAGGAATTGTTTTAAGCCGCTTTTTGTATGTGAAACTGGTTACACGGTTTTTTGGAAGCCAGTGGAGTCTGCCGATCGTTTTGATTGCAATTATTGTTGTATTCGATACAGTTTCTGCTGCGGCAGCAGTATATGCACCTGCAAAGCGGATTAGAAACATGCCGATTACAGCAACGATCAATGAATTGTAACAGGAATAAATGATAAAAATCTGCTGCACGATGGAAAAGCTGTCGTGCAGCAGAAGAAGGTAAAGAAGAGGTAGCTTTATTTGGCAATGAATTATATTTTACAGACAGAAATAGCAAAGCATAGATTAGGAAGAGAAGGCATTTTGATAACAAGAGTTAGGTTGATGCAAGTCGGTTTGCCAGTGTTAGTCAAGTGGTTATTGGGGGAGATTGTCCGAAAACCATCTGCACCGAAAACCGCATCCCAAAATCGAGCCGATATAATGGCAAAAGCGGGGAGCAGATGCAACATAAGCCTGATAAAAGCATTCCAAATACATCCAAAGTGGAGAATGACGGACGGTCAGAAAGAGTTTTCGGACAGTCTGGGGGGTAAAGTAATGACATTATCCTTTTTGAAGGATGGGGGCTGTTATGTGTCAGTTTGCATTTTTTATATTTTTTATTTCAATTTGCATATTTGCAGGAATTATGCTGCATGATCCTAGAACATTATGGAGTGGAGCTTCATTTTTGATTATGGTGGTATGCCTGTCGGTATTTCTGCTTTTGGTCTTATACCAATATTCAGAATGGCTGGTAGCGCATGATTTAGTGATTGGAATACTGATTGTTATGTTTGTTTTGGCAGTAGGCGGTGTTGTTTTGCTTCCAGTAAGTCTGATCCTTGTGTTTTTTGTAGAAGGGATAAGGGTTATTAGGCATGAGGGGATAAAACCGACAAATCTATTGTCGATGTTGTTTTCTGTCCTACTGTGTATTTATCTGGTGGTCTGTCCGGCAATTGGAAATTTAGGACAGAATACATTGGGTGCAATGCTCTATACAATTATCAGTTGCATAGCAGTATATGTATTATCGTTGCTGGCAGTGTATTCACTTTCCGCAGTATTCAATCTTTTTCACCTAAAAAAGAAAAGAGACGCAGATTATATTATTGTGCTGGGGGCAGGAATTATTGGGAGTAGGGTTACGCCTTTACTTGCAGCACGAATTGAAAAAGGAATAGAATTGCTGTGCTATAATCCAAATGCTGTACTGATCATGTCTGGTGGGCAAGGTTCAGGAGAGGATATTCCGGAAAGTGAAGCTATGGCAGATTATGCACTTGATAAAGGTGTAAGTGTGGAAAAAATCATTTTGGAGCAGAAATCTGTATCAACACAGGAAAATTTATGTTTCTCAAGGGAATTGATGAATAAACAGAAGCCTCAAATTATTATTGTCACAACTGCCTATCATGTGTTTAGGGCGTTAATACTGGCAAAGCAACAGGGAATAAGATGTGTGGGTTTTGGCGCAAAAACAAAATGGTATTTTACATTAAATGCTTTTATCCGGGAGTTTGTCGGATATTTTAAGCTGACATGGAAAAAGCATATTATTGTGATCGGAATAACTGTATGGATTGTAATAGCATGGTATGGATTGAAGTGAAAACAATGAATATAACATTAAAAGAGAGGCTGCATAACGATAAAGTAATTGTGAAGAAAGGAATAACCCAAATATGAATCCTCTTTTCCTTTGGAATAGAACGGAGTATTGGAGAGGTACGGTATAAGAAAGAAGCGGTGTAAATGGGGAAGATTATTATTTTATCATTTAGTGATAACGAAGAAGATGCTTACGAAAGAATAATGGACAATATACATGGTGTCTTTCATTATGATTGTTCTGATATACCAGAAAAAGCAGCATCGTTTCATATAGGAGCATTAGAAATTGATGTGGATAAAAAGAACGTGACGGTAAATAACATTGAAATTGGACTTACTCATATTGAGTTTGAGATTTTATATCTATTAGCCAATAGTCCGGGAAGAATATACAGTAAAGAGCAGATTTATGATATTGTCTGGCAGGAACCGTATTCCGGCGATTACAACATTGTTATGAGCCATATCCGCCATATAAGGGAAAAGATAGAGGATAATCCGGGCAAGCCGCTTTACATACAGACCGTATGGGGCATTGGCTATCGGTTCAACAAAAATTTAAGCAGCAGTCTGTGATGTGGAAACAGATTGCTGCTTATTTTTTGTCCTGTACGCCTAAGAGGTATTCGCAGGATACATGGAAGAACTCTGCCAGAGCCACCACTTCATAATCCGGGACAAACCTTGTCCCTTTTTCAATCCGTAAAACGGTCAGGTCGCTAAACTCATATCCGGCAAGCTGGAGCTGCTCGGCAAGGGCTTTCTGCGACAGCTTTCTTTCCGTCCGCACTTCCATAACCCTTTGACCGATTAGGTTTTGGAGTTGTTTTCCTTATTCCAATAGATTTTAATATCCTACCACCAACTTTCTAAAGATGAAGTCCCTTACCATTGATTTTACGAAATATTGTTGATAATATACTTCTAAAGATGAAGTGTTAGGGAATTATCTTGTTATTGAGAAATTGGGGATTGATAATACTGCCTGTAAAATACAATAATATTTTTAACAGAGAAAGGTGGAAACAAGCATGAATGAAGTTTTTGAAACATTGTCGGATGTCTTTGAGGAACTGCGCAGCGAATCAGAGGACAAGGAGTATTCCGTCCAGACGGAGGAAGCAAAAGCCGCCAGCCGGAAACTGAAAAAGAAGCAGAAGGCATTTGAAGCATATCTTTCCAAGCTGCCGAAAGAGGACAGGGAGTTTTTGGAGGGCTATATGGATGCGGTGGATCATGCCCATTACAAGGAGGAACAGCGGGCATATTATCAGGGATTTGTGGATAGCGTACAGGTTCTTGACGGACTTGGCATTATAAAAAAGCGTATCCGTATAAAAGAGTTTCTTAAAAAATTCAGCAGATAGACAAAGAGGTGGCTGGCAGGACAGAAGGCGAGCCACCTTTTTTGCATGGTTCAAAAAAATCCAGAAATACTCACGAAAAAATTCAGATGTTGGGGATATTCTATTCTTTGGGATGTTTATATGTTCGAAGATAGGCTTCCACAATAGCAAGGATTGTCGTAATCTGTTCCTCCGTACATTGTGACAGATAGACCAGCAGACGTTTGTAGTCAAGATTGTCTGCCGGGGCATCTGGATAGAAAAACGGATCGGCGGAAATATGTAAGGCTCGTATGAGCTGCCCTAGCTTTTCAATGCTTGGCACATTTCCATGATTTTCGATTTCCTTGATATAGCGGGAGGAAACGCCGGATTTTTCAGCCAGTTCTTCATAGGTCAGCTTCTGGTCGGTTCTAGCCTTCTTCAGACGGAATCCCATTTCCTTGTCAATTTTCTTTTTTCTTGCCATATATGCACCTACATGTATAGTGTATATTGCACATTTCGCTTTGAAAATGCACTAATAAATCACTTTATAAGAGGGGTATAATGCACACATAAGAATAAAAAGACTTTGGATATTGCATATAAAAAAACGCAGTATCCAGAGGTTTTTTGCGTGGCTTTTATCCTTTGGGTACGTTTAGGGGAATTTATGTGTTCTGAACGGTCTGAGGGATATTTTTTTGACTTTATGAACCTGTCCGGCTTCTGGCGTGGAAAGGCTCTTTTATAAGGTGTTTTACAGGCAGTAAGACAGGATACACCCTGACAAGTGAATTATACGCTCCCGTAGCGTGTGGAAAAAATAGAATAATAGATATGAATAACGTCCAGCGGGCATTTTGCCTGTCCGGGCGTTTTTTATATAAAAAATTTTTTTCAACATTTTTTGCCCTTACCCGAACATCAGCCCACCGCCATTTGGCAGATACAACGGAAAGGGAAAAGGCGTATGCCTTTGTCACGTCACAGCGGGGGAGGAGGTGAACTCGCATGAAGAAACCTTCTCACCATGATGAAATGACGGTCAGGCATCGTTTTGACCGCCTGTGCCAGATGTCGCTGAAAGGCGAAGCAATCAATTATTACAGGCACATGGATTACCGCAGGGAACATGAAGCCATGTTTTCTGAACTGTCTGAAAAGGAACTGAACCAGTTGTTTGTTATGGATGAATACGGAGTGGAAAACAGCCATTTTACAGTGCATGGATATGACATTGAGGTAAAAGACACCCTGATTGCGGAAGCGTTGCAGGCACTTTCGGAGAGGAAGCGGAATGTAATACTGCTTTCGTATTTTCTGGAAATGAGCGATGCGGATATAGCAAGGGAGATGAACCTTGTCCGCAGCACAGTCCATGAACACCGGACACGCTCACTTGAGATTTTAAGGAAGATTATGGAGGGAAAAGCAGATGAAACAGAAATGTAAGAACAGAGAAGAAAAGAATTTGTTGCCTTTCCATACCATTAAGGCAGCATCAGAAGGCGATGTACTGGCAATCAACACAGTCCTGAAGCATTATGAGGGATACATAATCACCCTGTCCACCCGGAAGATGTATGACGAGGGAGGGCGGCTTCATTATTGTGTGGATGAAACACTGCGCCGGAGGCTTGAAACGAAGCTGATTACAAAGATACTGGCGTTTGAAGCGGTATAAAGGGCGGCTCGCTGCCCTTTTCCATAGCTGACAGATTTACAGCGGTGTACCTTGATAATTGAATACTGTATTGCATACAGGACGTGAGGATATGCAGAGCCACTAAGCAGATGCGCCATGACGTACCTGCCCTGTCTGAAACAGGGTGAAATGCGAGGAAATGTTGGAAAAGTACATTGAAGCAAAGGTAAGGAGCGAGTGAGATCGGGCAAAATATGTAGCAGTTACATGGGGCGATGAAGCATATCTGTGATAATGATACTTCCGGGCTGCGGGAAAGCCGCAGTCCGGTCAATGAAATGACGGTGCAAGACCGAAGTGGGCGGCGTAATGAGCCGCCACCTGTATTGCAGTTTTTATCTGCTAATAAATGGGAAGAAGCGTATTCTGCCTGTTTATTAGCAGATAAAGCTGTGCAAAGAATTAGGAGGATATTTTTGATGCAGAGAATACCGAAGGCGATTAACAAAAAGAGGTTAGTCAGATATAAAGAAGGCGCAGAAATGTACAGTATGGGAATGAATAAATTTCAGTCTTTGGCGAAAGATGCAGGCGCAATATTGAAAATTGATAGAATGGTATTGGTTGATTTAGATACGTTTGACCAGTATTTAGAATCATTTCGTGTGAAATAGTCAAGATGCGTATATGCAAAGCAGAAAGATTTTTCGTATAACCGAAAATAAGTATTGACTTTTGGTTAAACTGAAAGTATAATGATTATGAAATGGATGGAGGTGTATATTGTGGCTAGGACAGGTAGACCAAAGTCTGACAATCCGAAAAAGAGCCTTATCGGATTGAAGCTGACAGAGGAAGAAGCCGCAAAACTCAGGGAATATGCGTCCAAACATGACATGACCATAACGCAGGTGCTACAAAAGGGGATTGATTTGCAGTATGCAATGGAAGAACCGATAAGTAGTTAGTACGAAATCTCTTTCCTTGAGAAAGGAGCAGAGATGGCAAAATCAAGAAAGGATAATAAAGGGAGGGTTTTAAGGAAGGGTGAAACTCAGCGCAGTTGCGATGGCAAGTATGTTTATACTTATACCGATCCGGAAGGAAAACGCCGGAGCATTTACTCTAAAGATATTATGGAACTGCGTGAGAGGGAAGAAAAGCTGATTAAAGACCAGTTAGACGGATTGGATACTTATGTGGCTGGCAGTGCAACGGTCAATTTTGTTTTTGACAGGTATATATCTACAAAGTCAGAACTCAGGGGAACAACTATGAGGAACTACAAATATATGTATGACCGTTTTATCCGTAATGGGTTTGGGAAGAAGAAAATCGCAGCGATAAAGTTTTCTGATGTGCTGCAATTCTACCAGCACTTGCTGAAAGATAAGGAAATGCAGATTAACACATTAGAAACAATCCATACGGTGCTTCACCCAACATTCCAGTTGGCGGTGCGGGATGATATTATCCGCAACAATCCAAGTGACGGGGTTATGGCGCAGATCAAAAAACAGCCGGGGAGAAATCATGGCGTAAGACACGCTTTAACTCTGGAACAGCAGAGAGCCTTTATAAACTATATAGAAAGCAATCCTACATATTACCGTTGGACATCTTTATTTAAGTTCTTATTAGGGACGGGGTGCAGGATTGGGGAAGCAATCGGGATAAGGTGGGAAGATGTAAATTTTGAAAAACGTGTAATCAGCATCAACCACAGTCTGGTTTATTACAGCAGAGAATTTAAGGAACACCCGATGTGTACGTTTTCTATATCACTCCCAAAAACAGAAGCGGGTATACGCAGTATTCCGATGATGGATGCGGTTTATGATGCACTCCGGGCGGAGCTTGCAGACCAACAGGAAAATGGATTCAACGAAACGGAGATTGACGGGATGAAAGGTTTTATCTTTATGAACCGTTTTGGGTACGTCCACAATCCACAGTCTATCAACCGAGCAATCAAGCGTATATACGAATCGTACAATGCAGAAGAAGTGGTTAATGCTTCCAAGCAACACCGGGAGCCTGTGCTAATACCACATTTCTCATGTCATCATTTGAGGCATACCTTTTGTTCGAGGTTTTGCGAGAATGAAACAAATTTAAAGGTGATCCAGTCCATAATGGGACACGCTAATATTGAAACCACGATGGACATATATGCGGAAGTCACCGATGCAAAGAAACAGGAAACTATTGAAAATTTAGCACACAAATTGGATGTATTTTAGGAAAGAGTCCGGCTAGGACTGACAGAGGGTACGACAACTTGTGTGCCATACGACAAGAGTACGACAAATTCAAAGGTTTTAATCAATGAAATAGCGTTATATGGCTGTGGCAGAGATGCCCAAAAGCGGCTAGTTAAAGGGAAATAAGCCATTTTAAATTAAACTGACTTAAAATCCCGACAATGAAGTCCTTGGGTGGTTCTGAGGTTAAGAAAGGTCAAGAGAAGGCGGCAGGGAAAGAGGTTGAAGCGTCGAAGGAAGTGATTGACTTCTCCAAGGTGAAAATCGAGCCGTTATTCTCTGATATGGTGGATTTCGAGACGTTCAGCAAGTCGGATTTCAGGGCGGTGAAGGTGAAAGAGTGTGTCGCCGTGCCTAAGAGTAAGAAGCTGTTACAGTTTACCTTGGATGATGGGACGGATACGGAACGCACGATTTTAAGCGGGATTCACCCTTATTACGAGCCGGAGGAGTTGGTTGGTAAGACGTTGATTGCCATTACGAATCTTCCGCCGAGGGCTATGATGGGGATTGATTCCTGCGGAATGATAATAAGCGCAGTCCATGAGGAGGAAGGGGAGGAAAAGCTTCATCTTCTGATGGTGGACGACCATATCCCGGCAGGGGCGAAGTTGTATTAAGGCGGATGGAAGGATAAAAAACATCAAGACGTATAGACCCCTGATTTACATCTTTACATCAAACTTACATCATTTGATGCAGTAAGTTGTGCAGAGATATAAAAATTGTACATTTCGTACAGAGTATACCCAAAGGGCATCCCGTAATACATGCACCTACGGGGCGGGTGGACTTCGTCCATTAATGTATGGGATTTTGAACAAAGAAATATGTGAATTATGGGAAAGGCTTTAAGAGGAAAGAAACTCTTAGAGCCTTTTTTGCGTTTTGGGATATGTGCGGCAGGTCGCAGACTATCCTCCATATCAGATATTTTCTATACTGTATTTGTGCCGCTAACTAAAAGGCGGCGGAATGGAGATTGATATGAAAAATAGTTTAGCAGACATACACCCGGAACTTGTAAGCGAATGGTCGGAGAGTAACCTTCCACTTACCCCTGATACAGTAACCTACGGCTCAAATAAAGAAGTATGGTGGAAAGGGGCTTGCGGGCATGAATGGCAAGCCAGTGTAAAAAGCCGTTCTTCTGGCGAGAACTGTCCTATCTGTTCAGGAAAAAGAGTGGTTGAGGGTATCAATGATTTGGCGACGTTAGAACCAGAGCTTGCGTTGGAATGGTCAGAAGAAAATATAAGTTTAAAGCCGTCTATGGTCGGCATAGGCTCTCACAAAAAAGTGATATGGAAAGGGGCTTGCGGGCATGAATGGTCAGCCAGTGTGAAAAACCGGGTGAAGGGCAGCGGCTGTCCATACTGTTCCCATCATCTGGTATTAGAGGGGTTCAATGACCTTGCTTCCCAAATGCCCAAAGTAGCCGCTGAATGGTCTGAAAAAAATTATCCGCTGCGCCCGACTATGGTTACAGCCTATACGAATCGTAAAGTATGGTGGAAGTGCAAAGAAGGTCATGAGTGGAATACGCAGATTTCGACCCGTTCATATGGAAGTAAATGCCCCTATTGCAGCGGGGAAATACTTCTCAGTGGTTTCAACGATTTTGGGACAAGACAGCCACGGCTTGCCGGGGAATGGTCAAAGCGCAATCTTCCCTTGACCCCGGACATGATAAATGAGAAATCACGCAAAAATGTATGGTGGAAATGTCAGAAATGTGGATTTGAATGGAAAGCAGCCGTCCATTCAAGAGTAAAAGGCGCAAAATGTCCCGTATGTGCGGACAGGGCAATACTTTCTGGATATAATGACTTGGCTTCGACTGACCCATATCTGCTTGGAGAATGGGACTATGAAAAGAACACAGATATATCTCCGGAGTATATTTCAAGAAATTCTATGCGTAAGGTGTGGTGGAAATGTCCGTTTGGACATTCATGGAAAGGGAAAATCTCAGAAAGAGCGATAGACGGGAAGGGATGCAGGGAATGAGAAAAGGAATATCAGGGTGTGTTCCCGCAATTAGCAGTTGGTTATTATGCGGCGAAGAAAGGGCTGAAAGTATTGTTTCACTCTGATACAGCCCTTGGAATCCCGCTTGAAATCTATATACCCGAAGAAAAAGTTGCGGTTGAATCTTTTGAAGGGACGAAGGAGATGGAGAGCGTAAAGAGATATATTTGCAAACAGAAGGGAATTAAGCTGGTTAAGATTATCTATCGTACAAATGATAATGAAATAGAGTTTGCTTACAAGATAAAAAGGATGTTTCAGAGCGTACATATTTTTATATCTTCAGATGTGGAAGAAGATGTAATGGCTATAAGAGAGCATTTTTATAAATGGAGAAAGAGACAGATATAGTCTGTTGCTTGCCGTCTATTCTTTTCGGAGGGATAGGCGGTTTTTTTGTGCTTAAATGAAAAAACGGGGTAAAACAAAAAAATTTTTAAATTTTTCAAAAAAACAGGGTGTCATTTCGCTTTCCCATTCCAAATAAGTGAAGGGGTTGAATTCTAACATTAGTTAGGGATACTTCTTTACTGTATTTTGAAAATTGAATAAGTCATTCGCTAAGACAAAATTTCTGATGATTAGCCACCTTAGCAGGTACGCCAAGACCTTATATACAATAAATGAGCGATAATCCCCGCTATCAGTATCGGGTTGTCCCCGGTATGGCGATGACAGTCAGAATGATAATGATACTCCTGTACGCAGCTCTAAGAGTCCCTTGGAGGGGTGAGATTCCCGTGAAGCAGATAACAGTCTGCTACTTAGCGATTTCCCGAAGCATAACGCTTTTACGCAGGGGGTGTTGAGGACACTCCTAGAAGCCATGAGCTATAACGATGCCACGCCCTCATTGGCATAGATTATTTCGATTTGTCAGGATTACAACGCTACGCTTGGAAAAATCAGCGGCAACCTGAACCAGATCGCAAAGCGAATGAACGCAACAGGAAACGTTTATGAAGCCGATGTTGAGGAAATGAAAAAGCTGATGAAACAGGTGTGGGATACACAGAAGTCCATGCTTGCAAAACAGCCGAGCATGAAGCAGTAAACCCAATCTAAATTTTTGACAGAATACAAGCAGGATATTGCGTCCTTTATATAGAAAACAGGTGAGTACTACCATCATTTCATCTACTTTTTATAAGATAAAAAGTAATGACAAGAAATCCAATAAAAACAAATAACCCTTCAAAATTCGACATAAAAAGGTGCATTGTAATGATGTTCTGCCTTTCATTACAATGCACCCTTATGTATGCGGAAAGCGTAAAGGCATCTATTGGTATCTTCCAAATAGATGCCCATTTTAAAATTACATTACAAAAATTTTTTCCCTTCTATGCCACAGTCCTATTTTTTTGTCCACGGTAAATTCCAAAACCTACAAGGATAGCGGTCAAGCCCAAAACGAAAACTGCCATAACCGGATAGCTGACACACATACCGAACACATGAAACATTTTAAATCCCCCAAATACTTCCTTTATCAGTGTGACATTTGCCAGTCCAAAGTCAATCAGAGGCTGGAACCTCTGTGTGACAGTATCACCCATTGCCGCCAGACCTACGTTAATAAACAAAATGGCAAGGCTTACCCCCACTGTACCCATCTGGTTTTTCATTCGTGATGAAATAAATCCAATGATAAGGCTGTAAACTGCCCCTGTGAAAATAATCCATACTGCTCCGACTACTGCAAGCTGCCACGTCTTAAATCCAAACATGGATTTTGCATACGTTGGAACAGATTGGATTGCAGCGTTCCAGCCATGCAGGCTGGCATGTGGAAGAAAACCAAAAATAAAAGTAGCCGCTACATAGATCAGCGTCACAGTAACAGATGCAGCCAATATACTGAGAAGCTTTGCTGTGACAATTTTCCGCCTGCCGCTTCTGGAGCTTAAAATCAGATGGTCCATGCCAGTTGAGCGTTCCACGGCAAATACCGGAGCAATGATAAACGTCAGCGGGATAAACAACAGGAACTGCATCATATGTTCGCCCCAGTTGACAAACAGATTCTCCCACAGCAGGATATTGGCAAATTTCGGTTCACCAAGTGCAGTCAGCCTTTTTAAAGAATCGGAAAGCTTTGTGTACACAAATGTATTCTGTTTCCCCTGCATTTCAAGTTCAGATAACTTCGACTCTAAAAGTGCAATTCCATACGGCTCCTCGGTGCTTTCTGGCAGTGTCCCATTCCAATATTCATCAACCCTTTCCGTAAATTCATTGTATTTTATTGCCAGCATTGTTTCAGGCTGGTCTTTGATACTTCTGGCAATCATTCGGGAATCTGTACCATAACGGGCACTTACTTCTTCATATACTTTTTTCGCCCAGACAGCCTTCCCTTCATCAATCGTTCCCTCATAGCCGGCTGCCAGTTCCTCATAAACACGATAACTCTCGCCATCTCCAATTAAGAACATGGAAGTTATAAAACCCATTAAACTATAAAAGATAAACAGACCAACAAGCAGACTTACCGTTTTTTTATTGAGTAACAACTTTCTAAATTCAAAATGAAATAATGACATCATGCTACCTCCCGACCTTTGCGGCATTCGCCAAATCCCCATACAAGTATGGCACTTGGCTCATTGCCCGCAATAATTAAAAATATACAGATACGCATCTTCCAGATTCGGTATAGCCTGCACCGCACTGTCCGCAGGTCTTGATTTTGCAATTACCCGTACTTCCATAAGCCCATCCTTTGCCACTACATTACTGATTACCACTTGCTTCTGGTACTCCACAAGTTCTTCCGCAGACATTTCCACAAGCCAGACTTTACCAGCCATCATTTTGATGTATTCCCCATTACTATGCATATGATGAATCACACCATATTCCATCATCATAATCTGCGAAGCAATCTGCTCCACATCAGATACTATATGCGTGGAAAGCAGTACCAGACGGTCTTTTGAATAGGCGGATATGATATTCCGGAATTTGATACGCTCAAATGGATCAAGACCGGAAGTCGGTTCATCCAGAATCAAAATTTCTGGATTATCAAGTAGAGCCTGCGTAATGCCAAGCCTGCGCTGCATCCCTCCCGAATAAGTGGAACAATGCCGCTTTAAATCCTCCTGCAATCCCACACTGTACGCCAGTTCTTCAATCCGCTTTTTTGCGTATGTTTTTTCCATACCTTTTAATACGGCAGAATACTCCAGATAGTCCCTGCCCGTAAAGTCATTATAAAAACTGACATCCTGCGGCAGATATCCTATTTTCGCCCTGTATTCATCGCCTGTGTCGTGGATATTCCTGCCATTGTATAAAATCTGTCCTTTGTCCGGGCGCAGCACATCCGCCATAATGCAGATCATCGTCGTCTTTCCTGCACCATTAGGTCCAAGAAGCCCATAAACCCCCGTTCCCATTGTGACAGAAATGCCTTTCAGAACCTTCTTGTCCTTATAGCTTTTTTCTATATCTTCAAATTGCAATTCCATAAATGTTTCCTTTCTGTACTTATCCTGGTGTTCCGCCTCCCCGCATTGCCCTTGCCACTTTTACCGTAGAAAAATCTGCCTGATTAAACTTTCCAACACTCAATGCAAAGAAAACCGTTCCGATAAGAACCGTAATCATAAGCCCCATAATCGGCGTTATGACAAAGCCATGAATATCAAATGCCATTCCCTCCCGCACAAGTTCGGCAGAACTCATTTTGTATGCTCCGAGCGCAATATACCGGAAAATAGACGTCACATAGGTAAGTGGATTCAGATATACGACTGGTAAAAGAAAACCTGGCATCATCGTAGTCGGTATATATGCGCCGGAAACAAACGTTAGCGGCATCATAATCATGGAGCTGATTGTCTGGAACGAAGGAGAGTTGCGTGACACAGTCGCTAAAAACAAGCCGACTGCGCTGAAGGTCATCGCTGAAACAAGCATTACCACAATCAACAGTAAAACCTGAAGCACATTGATTCTAAATCCAATGAGCAGGCTGATTATCATGGTAAGAGTCCCCTGTATGGTAGAAATGACTGCCCCCGATAGGATATTTCCGATAGAAATCTGGGAACGTGCAATCGGCGCAACCATAACCTCTTTCATATATCCGTCCGAAATATCCGACAGAATATCTGACGAATTATTGATACCCGTCTGAAAAACAGTCATAATAATGACACCTGCAATCAAATAATTCATTGGTTCACCAAAACCGTTCATGGAAGATTTCATCATAAAGGAAAACATCACCAACATGAACATAGACATCACGATGCTCCCAATCATCCTCCCCCTGTTTCTGGTGTAATTTAACAAATTCCTCTGTATAATTGCTGTAACTGGATTCATGACTGTCTGATCTCCTTTCCTGTGATTGCGAGGAAAACCTCGTTCAATGTTCCGTTTTTTGCCTCAAAATCAAGAATCGTATCTTTACACTCTGCCAAAACAGCAAGCGCATCAGATGCTTTCTTTGTATGGAAAACAACCTTGTTTTCTACTTTCTTATAAGGAATCTTTTCCTCCTTTAATGTCTTTTCCAGGGTTTCCGTATGCGTACAGCTTGCATCAACCTCGGTTCCGGTATACTGGTGTTTTAAGTTCTCTGGCGTATCGTGGGCAACAATCTTCCCATGATCCATAATCACAACCTTTGAGCATACCTCGGCTTCATCCATATAATGCGTGGTCAAAAAAATCGTCATGTTTTTCTGCTTTTGCATTTTCTGGATATATTCCCATACATTTGCCCTTGTCTGCGGGTCAAGTCCGGTTGTCGGTTCATCTAAAAACAAAACCTTTGGAAAATGCACAAGACCTCTCGCAATCTCCACACGGCGCTTCATTCCGCCGGAAAGACTGCCGACAACTGCCTTTTTCCAATCTGTAAGCTCTACTAAGTCAAGGGCAAAATCAATTCGCTCTGTAACCTCATTTTTCGGAACCTTATAAAAACTGCAATGATATTTCAAATTTTCCTCCACCGTCATTTTTGCATCCAGTGTGGAATCTTGAAATACAATGCCGATATCCTTTCTGACTGCCCCCTTTTCTTTGGAAACATCATGCCCATTGATTCGGATACTTCCCTCCGTTTTATCCAGAATCGTACATAAGGTATTGATTGTGGTACTCTTGCCTGCGCCATTGGGTCCAAGAAACGCAAAGATGCTTCCCTCATCTACCGTAAATGAAATATCATCTACTGCCTTAAAATCTCCATATGTCTTTGAAAAATGTTCTACTTCAATGATTGGATTCATTGCTTTTCCTCCTCATCCAAAAAATTAAGCCCTATGGATTGATTCCCATAGGACTTATCGCTATAGATTTATAGTGCCTCTAAGTTATTTATTTGTCTGGTCTGCCGCCAAATTCGCCTCTGTCCGGAATGAAACCGTCATAATCCGGTGAAAAGCGTTCCACTCCCGGTATGCCTGCCGGGCTTCTTCCTCTCCCAAAAGAGCCGAACGCCCGATCCCGCATAGACATCAACTGTTCAAACTGTTCCTCGCCCATATGCCCCCTTGCCTGCTCCATCCAGTCTGTTATATGCTCCTCCTCTCTGCCATCAACCTCCTGTATTCCAAACGCTGCAATAATCCTGTCTAAATATTCCCCAAACTGCTGCAATTCCTCCAGTGACAGGCAGTCGAGAATTTCCTGATAATCTGTTTCAGGCTGCTGAATCTTTTTTCCTTTTTCTGTCAGATGGACAACCATGACCCGTTTGTCCTTTTCAGAGGGTTTACGTTCCACATGACCGCTTTTTTCCAGCTTATTTAACAGCTCGTTCAGCGATTGCTGCCGAATGCCCAACAGATACGCCAGCTCCCTTGTCTTAATTTCCGGCTGGATTTTCAGCATGGCAAGGATTCTCCCCTGCCCTCTGGTCGGATCGGCAAATGGTCCTGAATGTGCCTGACTGAACATCTGTCGGCGTTTCATGAGCCATTGCAGCGTAGAGAGCTTTTCATAAATAGCTGTATACATATCATCCATATCATGCTCCTTTCATTTTTATACTGGTACTTGTATCTTTGTTTATTCAATATAATACAGGTACCATTCCAATTTGTCAATAGTACCTGTACTATTTTTTGAAAAATATTATTTGCAGATAAAATAAAATCCATTTGGCATATGCCCGTTCATTACCGTAGCCTTTACTCTTTTGACTACATTTACAGATTTACCCCTGCCATTTTTGCAAAATCAGCTTTCCGCCCGATAAGTTCCGACTGTTTTTCTTTTGACAGGCTTTTGAACATTCAATCTCATCATGTGTAAACGCATTCCGTAATTTATTCAAATCAAAATCAAAATTGCTATATCAAGACAGCCATCCCATGTTATCCAATAAATAACGCCATTCCCTTAAACAACAATGACTCAATCTATCGTTATGCAATCAGCCTTTCATTTTTCATATACTCAAAAATGGCTCTAACATAGATTTCCATTCTGCATTTTTCTCCTCATACTTTCAGTACAGCTTTGTCAAAGTGCTTAACGCTACTGGCGTACTGACACATTTATATTTAGCTTTTTAAAAAGTCAATCGCATCTGATTCCACGATACATTTCCATGGGTCGATTTATCAGAAATGCCTTCATTCTTAAAACCAAACTTCGTATAATACGGCACTAATCTGTCTTTGCAGGTGAGCACGACTCCTTTTCTTCCCTGTACTTTCGCAGTTTCGATTGCACACTGAATTAACTGACCGGCAAAGCCGCGATTCCGATAGCCGGGAAGCGTATTCACACCAAATATCATCTGCCAGTCGCCGTGTTCATCGTGCATACATGCTTTTTCGTACATTTCATCAGTCAAGTCAGGCGTGTCGGTAACAAAACCATCAACAAAGGCAATCAAATGTTCTTCGTCAAACATCAGCCAAAAGTGGTTCCCGTAATATTGAATTCTTTCAGAAAATTCTTCTTTTGTCGCTGCTTCGGCAGCAGGAAAACAGGCAGCCTCGACGGCGGCGATTTCCTTCAAATCATTTATGGTTGCCGTTCTTATCGTCATATCTGTACAC
>ERZ808041.759-NODE-759-length-18906-cov-4.700356_pt1 | contig 18906 bp, 26 predicted proteins | sample MGYA00380192_ERZ808041 | MGnify/ENA primary metagenome ERZ808041 (study PRJEB31490, sample SAMN06133412) | mouse gut metagenome | isolation source: Z1_1 | host: mice | place: China: Chengdu | collected 2015-05 ... | reverse complement strand
CCTCCATCTGTTCTATTATACTTTTCTGTTAGGAAATTTCCATGTCTAACTTGTACTAATTATATTCTAACACCAAAATGGGTTTTTGAGCGGCAGATACAATCGGGATTCTGTTTTTGAGAAAGGGACAGATTACCGGAGCAATATGCCGCAATATACGGAAGAAGGATTTGAAAAAAGCAGGGAATTGCTGGCTCTTTTACATGATCTGGCAGAGGAAAAGGATGCTACTCCGGCACAGATTTCATTGGCGTGGATGTTATGCAAAAAACCGTTTATCATTCCGATTCCCGGAAGCCGTAAACCGGAACGCCTGAAAGAAAATATAGGGGCGGCAGGAATTTTCCTGACAGAGCAGGACATAGCGGAGATTGATGAGCGACTGAGCCATATGGAACTTCCGGTTTTTGGCGGTCATAAATAATGGATGAGAGTGTAAGAAGTATCAACGGGATGGCAAAAGCAAGGAGAAAAAATGATATGAAAAAGATGCTGATCGTGTATTATTCTTGGTCAAATGGAAATACAGAAAGGATTGCCGGAAAATTACAGCAAGCGACAGGGGCGGATATGGTAAAGATCGAAACAGCCGTTCCTTATTCCGGCAGTTATGATGATGTGGTAAAGCAGGGACAGGAGGAAGTAAACCGGGGGTATCAGCCGGAGCTTGTGCCGATGGAGGTTCAGACCGCAGATTATGATGTTATTGCAGTTGGAACGCCCATATGGTGGTATACGATGGCTCCTGCAGTCCTGACATTTCTAAAGGGGCAGGACTTTGAAGGTAAGACTGTAATTCCGTTTATGACAAATGGCGGCTGGCCGGGACATGTAATAAAGGATATAAAAAAGGAATGCAGGGGTGCTGAATTTGTCTGTGAAATGGAAGTAAAATTTGATTCCACAGGCGGTGATTGCATGGAAACTCCGGAAGCGGATATTGATGCATGGGTGGAAAAAATAAAAAGTTTTTTGTAGAAAGGAAATGGATATGAAAATTACAAGCAGAAATGAATTTGAACAGGCGAACGTGTTCGGAACAGGTGCGGCGAATGAGGCTTTTGCCAGATATTTTATCGGCGAATCTTTTCTTAATCCGCTGACTGATCCAAAGGAATGTCCGCTGTTTCTGGCGAATGTGACTTTTGAACCGGGCTGCCGTAATAACTGGCATATCCATCACGCCACGGATGGCGGCGGTCAGTTTTTGATCTGTACCGCAGGTGAGGGATGGTATCAGGAGGAAGGAAAAGAGGCGGTGAGCCTTGTGCCGGGAACTGTTATTACAATTCCTGCAAATGTAAAGCATTGGCACGGTGCAAAAGCAGACAGTTGGTTCAGCCATATAGCCATTGAGGTTCCGGGAACAGATGGCAGTACAGAATGGTGCGAGCCGGTAGCGGATGAAGCATACGGCAAATTAGTTTAATGAAATGAATGGAGGAAAAAGCAGATGGAAAAGGAAGTAATGATTTTAACCGGTGCAGGCCAGATTGGTATGGCGATTGCCCGGAGAATGGGTTATGGAAAGAAAATTATACTTGGGGACAAAAAGCCGGAAAATGCAGAGGCAATCGCTAAGATTATGAATGAAGCAGGGTTTGATGTGCTGCCGATGGAGATGGATTTATCTTCCAGAGAATCCATCCTGAATCTGATTGCAGAGGCAAAGAAGGCTGGCAGGATTACTATGCTGGTGAATGCTGCCGGTGTTTCGCCGAGTCAGGCTCCTATTGAGGCTATATTGAAAGTTGATCTTTATGGTACGGCGGTATTGTTGGAGGAAGTGGGCAAGGTGATTGCTCCCGGCGGTGTGGGCGTGACAATTTCCAGCCAGTCGGGACACCGTATGGAACAGCTATCACCGAAAGCAGATGAACAGCTTGCCTGTACGCCGACGGAAGAACTGCTTTCTCTGGAAATATTACAGCCGTCAAATATCCGTGATACGCTTCATGCTTACCAGATGGCGAAGCGTTGCAATGAAAAGCGCGTGATGGCAGAATCGGTAAAATGGGGTGAAAAAGGAGCAAGGATCAATTCTATTTCTCCCGGTATCATTGTGACGCCGCTGGCAATCGACGAGTTTAACGGGCCGCGCGGGGACTTCTATAAAAATATGTTTGCAAAATGTCCGGCAGGCCGTCCGGGTACTGCGGACGAAGTGGCAAATGTGGCGGAACTGTTAATGAGCGATAAAGGGGTATTTATTACGGGAGCGGATTTCCTGATTGATGGCGGCGCAACGGCCTCATATTTTTACGGGCCATTGAAACCGCAGGAATAAGGGGGAAATTATAGTGAAGAAATTAGTGCCTTTTATTTTATCGCTTGTATTGGTTTTTTCTTTATCTGCCTGCGGCAATACAGAACAGCAGACAGAGCGTACATCTGCTCCGCAGGAAAGCGAATCTTCTTTGTATACGGAGGGAAGTGATCAGGATACGGAAGAAACGGTTCCGGCAAATGCAGAAAGTGATTTGGAAAGTGAAGAACGAGGAGAATCAGCAGGGACAGATATTTTAATTGCCTATTTTTCCCGTGCTGATGAAAATTATGGTGTTGGTGTGATTGAAAAAGGCAACACGGAGATTATTGCTGAAATGATTGCGGAGGAAACAGGCGGTGAATTATTCCACATTGAGCGTTCTACTCCTTACCCGGCAGACTATGACGAGTGTACAGATGAAGCTAAAAAGGAGCAGGAGGAAAATGCACGTCCTGAACTTGCTTCGGAATTGGAAAGTATAGAGGCATATAATACAATTTTTATCGGTTATCCGATATGGTGGAGCGATATGCCGATGGCTGTTTATACATTTCTTGAGAGTCACGACTTTTCAGGGAAAACAATTATTCCATTCTGTACTCATGCAGGGAGTGGTCTGTCTTCCACGGTTTCAAGTATCCAAGATACCTGCCCGGATGCGACGGTGTTGGAGGGGTTTGCCATACAAGGGAGTACAGCGCAGAAAGAGCGGGATGAAGCAGATGAGGAAGTTACCAAGTGGTTACATGAAAGCGGGTTAATTGAATAAGGATATATTTTTAATAGTGGTTTAAGTTGAAAAATCCGATTAAACTGTAACCTAAAGAAAATTATTTTAGGGCGGTGATAATATAGGTCGGTTGCTTGTTATGGAATTTGCGGATAATGAGAATTCTACTTTTGATGAAGTGATGGAATTGTTGAAAAAGTATCCTGATTTTCAAAAGTGTGAAATGCAAAAGGAATCTAAATTATCTTTTTCTGGAATGGAAATTTATCCTGAGCGCAGAAAAGTATATTGTAACAGCAGGGAAATTCATCTAACAGCAAAAGAATATAGGTTGCTTTGGCTATTAGTAGTAAATAAAGGGCAGGTACTTACTTATCAGCAGATTTACGAAAAAGTTTGGGGAGATATTTCTTCAGGTGGTGAAAGCGCTGCTATCGGATATCATATCTGCAATTTAAGAGATAAATTGTATGCCGCTTTCCCTGATGCACCGTTTGAAATCCGGTGTGTTAGGGAAGTAGGATATTGTTTTGAGGTTCATTCTATGCAATCTACATAGACAGTCTGATTTATATCATCAGGCTGTTTTTCTTTGTCTAAACTTGCGATATTCCTTGACAAAAACCAGTTTAATATCCGGTGATTCCCAAAAACCATACAGTATAATTCCTTTATTGCCTAAAATTAAGGGAATTATAGAATGTGTTGCCAATATTTGTATTCCCCGTAATGAACGAGGATATGAGTATAGGAATGCGAAAAGGGATTTACAAATTAAAAAAGAAACAACACAGATTTAGATTTATAGTAGTTCCAAGGGCAAATGAAGAAATTTTTTATTCGACAAGTATTTTCTTATTCCTGCCAATTCTATCAAATAAATACAAGAAATTTCAAGAGGGTGTATCCAAACAAGAGTGGATACGCCCTTTTCTTGTCTTATTAAGGATGCGTTTGTCGTTTCGTGGCGGACGTTCACCGCCTTCCAATCTGGATTTTTAACAAAAAATTCAGATTGGAGGAAAGGAATATGGAGGGTAACCGCCCAAAAAGAAGAAAGGATAAATATAATCCTTATACTATATGCGAGAAAGACGGACAGTATTACGTTTCGTTTAAAGATGGACAAGGTGTTTTACATAAGCTTGAAATCAGCAAGGCACTGTATGACACGTTTGATTCCTTTGAATTAAGCGACCTGGTATATCTCAACGTAGTGGACAGGCATATCGAGCAGTCCGAGGTATGGGAAGCAACGCTGAATGTGAGGGCAGTAAAGAAGCCGGAGGGCATAGAGGAAGTCGTGCTGAAAAAGATTCAGGCTGAAACATTACATACGGCAATGAAAAAACTGCCGGAAATGCAGCGTCGCAGGATGCAGATGTATTATTTTGAGGATATGACTTACGAGCAGATAGCGAGGAAAGAGGGCTGTACCAAAATGCCAGTCAAGCGATCCATCGAAGCAGGGATTGAACGCCTGAAAAAAGAATTGAAAAAAATTTAAAAATAGGTAGCTACTTTTTGCCTTTAAGTGAGGAAACAGGTGAGGGAGATAAAAAATCCCTTGCCTGTTTTCCGCTTTTATGCACATGGGTTTTGTGCATGGAGGGATGCCCGAAAGGTATTTCCGTTATGCGGTGGACGGGTTTGCACTTTGAAAACTTCATACCCATTCACCAAGCACATTCCTGTTGTTATCGTGATGAGCGTAAGCCACGTTAGCAGGTACGCCATGAGCTGGATGGGGATAGAGGCAACGGAACCCGCACAGACAGAAAGAAAATGGTTTGCGGCTGTCCTATCCCCGTCTAAGGAGCGGAAAATACCGGGCTATAACTATCAGTTTGCTACTGATAAGGCGATAACAGGCGGCAGGGACAATGATACTCCCGTCCAGTCACAAGTCGAGCGTTAAAAGCGTCGCAACAAATGAGGGCGGCTCCGGGCGATCCCTGGAGGGGTGCGAATCCCGTGGAGCTGGCCAGCAGCCAGCCGTTTGGTGACTTCCCTATATCTGCCATAAAAGCGGCAGATATGAAAGTCGGGGTGTCGGGGACAAATAGGCGTTACTTATTGACTTGTGGAGGATAAGAGATATGTCAGGAAAAATATACCGGGGAGAGATGTACTATGCGAATTTGAACCCCGTGGTAGGTTCAGAGCAGGGCGGCTACCGCCCTGTCCTCATTATCCAGAACAATACCGGGAATCTCCACAGCCCTACCGTGATTGTGGCGGCAATGTCAGGGAAGATCAGCGAAAAGCCCGATTTGCCGACACACCATAAGGTAAAGCCATATGCGGGGCTGAAAGAAGAATCCCTTGTGCTTCTGGAGCAGATACGGACGATAGACAAAAAGCGTTTGAAGGAATATATCGGGCGGCTGAACCGGGCGGATATGGAGCAGGTAGACCGCTGCCTTGCATTGAGCCTTGAGCTGTATGCCGGCGGCGGAGCCGGACAGCGGCTTTAAAAGGCAGAGGGGCGGACAGGGGATGCCTGCCCCATGCTACATAGGAAGGGAAAGGAGGCATATTATGCGGCCAGCAGAACAGCAGGTGATAGAGAAAGAAGTAAACGGGTGCCAGATAACTTTGTCTTTTTCGGCAAGTCCGGTAAACGGGGTAATTGAAAAGATACAGTCCATTTTATCCAACGCATATGATGAGAGGGTGCAGAATGACCTGACGGGCATTGTCGGCGCAGGGGTTCCTTGCAGGTGACAAGCCCAGCGGATGACACTATAAATTTTGAAATCGCACATTTGCGGCAGAAAGAGTTCCTTCCTATAATAATGGCAGGCAAGGATAGCCATGAAAACGAACCTTGAAAAATTCATATAGTGCATCCCGTAGAAATCAATTACGGGAGGATATAGCCAATGAAAAGAGTTTACACTTTATACCGGGTTTCCACCAAAAAACAGGTAAACGTCAGCGAGAACCATTTGCCATAGGGGAGAACGCTACAAAGGCAATCCCAAGTTCCTCTACCACCGGGAATAATTCTTCATGCCACCGGGCCATCATGGAATAGCGGTTCTGAACAGCCGTAACCGGACAGACCGCATGGGCACGGCACAGATATTCCTCGTTTACTTCAGAAATTCCCCAGTAACGAATTTTTCCCTCCTGTATCAGTTCAGCCATAGTCCCGGCCACTTCCTCCGGGGAAATCTGCGGATCAATACGGTGCTGGTAATAAAGGTCAATGTAATCCGTCCGCAGCCGTTTCAGGCTGCCCTCCACAGACTTTCGGATTGTTTCCGGCCTGCTGTCCACAATCAGGCAGTTTTTTCCGTGCTGTACGCCGCATTTTGTAGCGATTACTACTTTATCTCGAAATGAGTGCAAAGCCTCCCCAACCACTTCCTCGTTATACGCTGTTGAGCCATCCGCATTGATCCCTGTATAACATTCTGCTGTGTCAAACAACGTATATCCATAATCAAGTGCCTGCTGTAAAACTCGTACACCTTCCGCCACTGTCATAGGCGCACCGCTTGCATGGGTGATACCCATACAGCCAAGCCCAATCGCTGATACATCTAAAGAACCAATTTTCCGTTTTTCCATGATACACCTCCTATTTCAAACCCATTTTTCGACTGTCGCTTTTGCATGGCTGACAGAACCGCCCTGAATAGCAAGTCCTCTTGTTACAACAGCACCCTTGCAGGCATTTTTGATCTTACCTTCTGTCCCGCTAAGCCCGCTGCCTTCATGGGTACAGAAAGGGTGTATTGTCTTGCCATTCCAGTCGAATTTCTCCAAAAAGCTATATACTGCCATCGGCATATCTCCCCAATAGTTCGGATAGCCCAAATAAATCTCATCATAGCTATCCAGACTTTCCGGTATAGATACCAGCTCCGGCCTTGCCTTTGTCCGCATGTCATTTTTTGCCTGTTCAATACATGTATTGTAATCGGCAGCATACGGAACCTTCTGCTCAATCTTGAACAGATTGGCTCCAACCGCAGCGGCAATCATCTTTGCCACCTTTTCCGTATTTCCCTCAGTAATATAGCGGTAACTTCCACTGAAATAATTTTCATCTGCTCTCGAATAAAAAACGACTAATTTTTCCATCTTAATTCCTTTCTTTAAATCAGCGGACATTCGGAATCCGCTTCGCTACTTCCTCATGAAAATCGCTGTCAGCGATTTTCAAACTCATTTTCTACATCTTCCAACAGTTCCCTGATGTGGAGATGCTGCGGACAGGCTTTCTCGCACTTTCCGCATTTGATACATTCCGAAGCCTTCGCTTTCCCACCGCCGGTATACACCACATTGTAATAATAATCGGCATTCCAGTCATGGTATATCTGTTTCGTGTTCATCACCGCAAACAGATCAGGAATAGCAATCTGTTTCGGACACCCGGCCACGCAGTAGCGGCAGGACGTACACGGAATCAGATTCATAGAGTTGAAAATCTCCTGTACCTGCTTAACCGCATCCATCTCCTCATCCGACAGAGGCTGAAAGTCTTTCATATAGCTTATATTGTCCCGCATCTGCTCCATATCGCTCATACCGGAGAGAACCATCATAATCCCCTCAAACCCAGCGGCAAACCGGATCGCATAGCTGGCAGGACTTCCCCCATGCAGCCCTTCGAGAACCTCCTTCGCACTTTCTGGCAGATTGACAAGGTTACCGTCCTTGACCGGCTCCATGACGATCACCGGCTTGCCAAATCTCCGGCAGACTTCGTAGCATTTACGGCTCTCCACCGCCGGATCGTCATAATCCACATAATTAAACTGAATCTGCACCACTTCAATCTGCGGATACTCTGTCAGTATCTGTTCCAGAACCTCCGCCCGGTCATGGAATGAAATACCAAAATGCCGGAATTTCCCCTCTTTCATCAATTCCAGTGCCGTCTCATAAGCACGGCATTTTTTGAAGTAGGCAAAGTTGTCAGCCCCCTGCGCGTGCATGAGGTAAATATCAAAATAGTCCACTCCGCAGGCTTTTAACTGGCTTTCAAAAAACGGGCGGATGTCCCCCTGTTCCTTGAAGAAAAAATTTGTCAGTTTATTTGTCAGAATGTACCTGTCACGGGGATAGCGGCTAGTAAGGCAGGACTTTAATGCCGTTTCGCTTTTCCCTCCCAGATAGCCGTGAGCAGTATCAAAATAATTGAACCCATTTTCCAGAAAGGTATCCACCATCCGGGTAAACTCTGCCGTGTCCACTTCCCCGTCCTTCATCGGCAGACGCATACAGCCGAACCCAAAGTTCTTTTTAATCTGTTCCATAAGCTAAATCTCCTTTCCCATTTTATATGCCTGCTCATAGGACGGATGGCGGTAAACATCCCCCTTATCCCATGTACCCATCCCATAAATAACACCTTTTTCCTGTGCGTCAGGCAGACAGCGGATAAAGCCGCGAAAAGCAGCAAGTGTCCCTTCGGCTGCTTCATGCTGCGGATCTGCCGCCGTTACAATAAAGTAGAATTTCTTTCCTGCAATACTTTTATGGCCTACCAGACAACGGTCAATCATGGCTTTCATCTGTGCGCTGACAGAATAGAAATAAACAGGTGAAGCCAGCACAATGATGTCTGCCGTTACAAGTTTTGAAAAAATGATTTCCATATCGTCTTTTATCACGCAAGAATGAGTTTCCATGCAGGCATAGCAAGCCTTACAGGGAGCAATCCTCTTGTCCCGGAGCGTTACTTTTTCTACTTCATAACCAGCCTCCGATGCGCCTTTAGCAAAGCGGTCACATAAAACATCCGAATTACCGCTTTTTCTTGGACTTGAGCTGATAATCAAGACTTTCATAGGGTTCCTCCTTTTTCTTCCGTTCTCTGTATTTATTATAGAAAATCCATATCCGGGAATCAATTTGACTTTCGTGGCAAAATTATAAGAAAAACTTATACGAAAAAGCTGCCCCATAGAAACAAAGGCAGCTTACGATATGAAAAATGACTTATTCAAATTTTCTTTTCAACATTTCAGCAAATTCCTCTACATAGTAGCCGGAATTTTCCTTTTTCCAAAATGCGCAATAGTTACGCTTAATCTGCGAATCCCCCCGAAAGAGAGGGATTCGGCTGATAGATGGGCCAAAACTGTCTGCCTGCCTCACGCCTTCCACCGGCATAAATCCCTGTCCCCCTATCACCATAAGACGAGCTTCTTCCAGATTTTCCGCATAGAGGAAATCACTTTGAAAACCAACAACTCCCTGATAATATTCCCTCTCTGTTTCTTGCTGTTCTTTCGACGAAACAAGAATACATGGGATATTTTTTAATTCCTGCGGTGTAATGGACGGTAATACAGCAATCGGATTTCTCGCCGATATCTCAATAAACTCATTTCCAACAGTCAAAATCAGGTTAATATATTCATCAGAAAATGCCCTGCGCTGGTCATTCAATACCAGATCAACACCTCCTGTCCGGAGCAGTCCGTATAGTTCTTCATGATTACCGTATTCAATTTTTACACAAACATCCGGATATTTAGATGAAAACTCTTCCAACGCAAGATGAAATTCCTGTCCGCTATAACAGCGCAGATAGCCAATCACTAATGTAGCCTTATCATTATCGGAAAGTCTGCCTGCTTCCTTGCACATACGTTCAAAATCAGCTATCAATACCAGACTTTTTTTATAAAAATATTCCCCGGCATTTGTGAGAGAAAATTTACGGTTCTTTCTTTCCAACAGGTCAAAGCCAAGTTCTCGCTCCAATGCCTGAATTTGTTGCGAGATAGCAGATTGAGAAATATGACATTCTTCTGCCGCTTCTGAAAAACTATTATTGCGTACAACCGCTTGGAAATATTTAATCTGGCGTATCATTTAATTTATCACCTCGTTTTTTCGATTTCTTTATTCTCAGGTCACAGGGCTTTTTCACCATTTGGGGAATCATCCATGAATGCCCGAATCGCATAACTCCCTCAATTCTTTTTTCTTCACATAATTTTTGGACACGCCGCTCTGAAATCTCCCATTTTAAGGCTGCCTCTTTTACTGAAATATAATCAAACATTTTTTGTTTCTCCTATTTATCACATCCACATTATATACGGATAAACGAATAAAATCAAGAAAACGAAATAAAATTTTGTATAAATAAATTACCAAATATATGATTTATTCACTATGTATTACCGCTTGCCAAAGCAAGCGGTAATCTCAATATAGCGGCACCCCATATCCGTAAATGGAATCACTGCCCATGCTGTAACTTCTCCTTGCACAAATATCGCCGCTGTTCCCCTCTATGGTATTCACAACGCCGTTTGTCACGCTCTCCACAATCCCCACATGGTCTATGGTTCCGTCATTTTCCCAATCAAAGAAAATAATGTCCCCCGCTGCCGGGACATAGCTTGCGTCCTGAAACTGCCCACGGGCATGGAACCAGTCCACACCGTCCGAACACAGGGAGAATTTTGGTATCACGCCGCTTTCCAGATAGCCGCACTGCTCGGCGCACCATGAAACGAAACAGGCGCACCATTCCACCCTGCTGTCGAACCCGTACCAGCTCCAGTAGGCGTCACCACTGTTTCCTTCCTGCGTCAACGCCACCTGCACGATTGCCCCACTTCCGGTTCCGGTGGGGATTCTGCCGAAAATATAATACCGGAGTACATGGGGGACGTACTGCTTATCCCCATAGCTGCTCCAGCCCATCCGCTCCGCCATCCTATCGGAAAACTCTGCGGCGTTAGCAGCGGTGTATCCCCCATAGTTACTCTGCGCCCATGCGATATACCCGTTCCCGAAATTATACCCCTGCAACGCCAGTCTGATATGCTCCATGTCCACCGGGTTCTCCACCCCTGCGCTTTGCAGGCAGTCTTTCAATGCCTGTACGCCGCACTCTATGGAATATTCCGGATCGGTGATTCCATTCGGCTCTCTTGGGTATCTGGTGTTATAGCCGCTCTCGGAGCTTTGCATGGGGTCGCTGCCCTGCCCGCCGCTCTCCTGCATCATCACCGCCTTTATCAGCTCCACATATTCCTCAATGCCATACTGCCTTGCATAAATGCGGATGACTGGCTCATAGGCTTCCACCTCCGCACTGACCGGGCTTACCGTGCTGGAATTGCCGCCGCCCACCATGCAGAGAAGCCCGCCGAACAGAAGGACGATAATGAGAATCAGGACGGCCACCCATCCCCCTGCAGCAATGGCGCTCACCAGTGCTTTTGTCCCTGCAATGATGGCTTTCACTGCGCTTGCGGTGGCTTTCGCCGCTGCCTTTGCCGCCTGTTCCGCCGCCCTCGCCGCCTGCCTTGCCATCTGCACCGTTTTTTCTGCGGTCTTTACGGACGCTCTCGCCGCCGCTTTTGCGGTCTTAGCAACCTCCTTTGTGGTTTTTACGGTTTTCTCTGCGGTCTGCTCGGCGGTTTTTACGAATTTTGCGGCAGATTTGATTGTCCCTTTCCCGGTATTCTTTACCGTCTGCCCCGTTTTCCCTGCGGTTCTGACCGTCTTTTCGCCCCGGTCTATGGTCTTGATGGTCTGCTTGGGAAGCTCCCTAAACTGCGCCGCCTGCTGTTCTGCTTTCTGCTGTGAGATTCTTTGCTGTGACGCCCTCTGCATAGCTCTCTGCCCTGCGGCTTTTTTCTGTGCCGCCTGTTTCGCCGCCTGCCCCTGCGCCTTTTTCCTCATCTGCTCTTTCGGCTGGTAAGGCTCTCCCCTGCCTGACGGGGCGGAAGGCCGGGGAGAGTCGGAAGGCTCCCCGTGGGCGGGACTGCTCCTGCCACGGGTTCCCTCACTGGTTACTTTGGATTCTTTTGTTTCTTTAGAGGTTCTGTGCTTTTCCTTTGCCTTTTCCACAAGCCTGCCGCCCTGCTTTCTCGCCTGATGTGCGGCTTCATGGATGGCTCGGTCGGCTCCCCGCTCCGTCTTGTCCTCGGCATATTCCGTGGGGGAAGCGTGCCTCTTTTCCTGCGGCTGTGCGTTTTCCACGGTTTCCTTTGTGCGGACATAGGCACGTTTCACCCGATCCATGCCCGTCACGGTCTTGTCCAGTGCCTTTACATCCTTATGGACTTGGCGTGTTTTGATTTCTTTGCTCATCGCCCGCCCTCCTTTGGGGTAAACCTGCCGTTATTCCGCAACCTTTTTCGCCACTACCACAAGCCGCCCGTTTGTTCTGGAATACTCGCAGGTGGAAAGCGTAATCAGCTTGTCCCCATACTCTGCGTCCACTCCCGTGTCATAAAGGGACAATGCCTTGCACTCATCCACATACGCCTGAAAATCTTCCTCCGTTTCCGCATTGGCGAATAAATAATACTTGAACCCCGTATCGTCATACACCGTGGTCTTGAATACTGCGATCACCTCATAGTCCGCTGTTTTCGTGAGCGTGTCAAAGTGGATGGTTTTATGCCCCTCGTAAAATTTCCGGCTCTCATAATCCATCAATCCGGTGAACATTGTCCCGTTCTTCATGTGGTGTCCGTAAATAATCACGTTGTCGCTGGGTTCAAAGGGGCTGCAATGCTCCGCAATATACGGCACCCCGTATGCGCTGTACTCCTTTTCAAAGCTGCGCTTCAGGTAGAAGTCGGGATTGTCCGGTGTAAACATCACCGGGTAGTTGATTTTTGTCCCGTCAATGGAAATCCAACCCGCCATATCGTTGTTCTGGTTGAAAAGCTCCTGATATTTGGCAAGCGGGGACTGGTTTTCTCCCTCTGCTGGCTCCTCCGGTGTTTCCTCTGTTTCCCCGGTTTCTTCTGATTCCTCCGCCTGCTCCACAATCTCCGCCAACTGTGCAAATTCATTGGTTGACTTCCCTGAGCTGGCATAGTGGCTTATGACCTGAAACATGGAAATACAGAACAGCAGGGTACAGAGTGCCGCCCCTGCTGTGTAAATATAAAATTTTTTCTTCATTCAAATATCCTCCATAAATAAAAATGGCAGGCGTTTCGCCTGCGTGTCACTGGTTACCTTGCCTGCTCTTTGGCTGGCTGCATTTTCTGTCCTGCGTTCCTCCCGCTTTTTATCTGCTTAAGCTCCGCTTTCACCGATGGCTTTTTGCTCTCTCACCGGCAAAACTGCTCCATCCGTTTCTGTGCGCTGTCCGCCGCTTTTTCCATAGCGGCGAATGACCTGCCGAAAGACAGAAATGCTTTCTGGACTTTCGCAAGGATTCCTTTATCCCCTCCCGGCTCTGCCGGCTCTTTGATTCGCCTGCCGATCAACGCCCGCCCCGCATTTTTTGTGTGCTGCGCCGCCCTGTTCAGCTCTCCGCCGACAATGCCGATTTTCGCCGCATTCCTCTCCATGCTTTCCATGCCGCTGTGCAGGCTTTCTTTTAAAACGGACAGGGCAGCAGGGATTTTCATGGCGGATACAGCCCTCCTTAATGCGTCCACGCCTTTCCCCTTAAACTCCTGCACCGCATTTTTCGCAGAACGGACAAGGTTCGTCTTTACAACGGCAATCTGTCCGCCAATCTCCTGCACCTTGCCCTCTGCGCTGTCCAGCAGGCGGGCGGCGGTCGCTTTTATGCCCCTGTCCTGAATCTGCTCCAACTGCCCCCGCACCTCTTTCAGCTCCTTTATGACCTCCCCGAACTGGCTCTCCATGCCCTCCAGATAATTCACAAGGCTTTCCACTTCCTGACGCTCTTTTTTCAGCCCGTTCCCCTCCAGAACCTCAAACAACTCCCGGATTTCCGGCTGTTCCCGTAACGCAACCGCTGCTTCCATGCCTATCTCCCTCCCCTCTCTCCACTTTCCACTCTCGTCTTAACTGCGGGCAAATCCCGGCAATATTCGGGATACCGCATTTTTATGGCTTCGTAAAAATAGGGCGCATAGCCGCAGTCAAAGATTTCATAGGGCGTTGACATACGCTCGTCCCCCTCTTCCACATAGCCGTTCCAGAGGTTGAACGCAAGGCGGGTGAGCCGCACCGTCCCTCCCGTCTGCCACCCCTCATGCAGCCCCTCCGGCTTGATGCAGTCCTGCTTGAAGTCAAACATCCTGCCCACGTTGTTCCTCGCCGTGTCGGAAATTCCCACGCAGTAGAAAAAGGCACGGTGGTAACAGTCCGTATTGCCGCATTTATGCAGCATGGTGAAAAAGAAATTTTCATGCTCCTTTGAAGCAAACCTCATTTCTGACATTCTGATCCCTCCATAGAAAAAGGCGGCTTTTTAACAGCTATTCCACTGTTTACAAGCCGCCATATATTTGGTTATAAATTTTTTGTCCTTTCATAAATAGGTTCCATACTAATCACTCCCTTTTCTGCTAAATAAGTTTCATAATAATGTGGCTTCTGCCACCTTTGCATAAAGAAAAGGCATATCTACCTGTATCAGCAAACACACCTTTTCCAACAACTTCCTATCGTCCACAATTTTCCACATTCCAGTATGAAACCTATTTTTAAATTCACGCCGCTTTTATGAAACTTATTTATAAAAATCTCAATCACTACGGCATTATGGAACTTATTTGCGAATTTATAAGACTTATTTTGCAAAGTATAAAACTTATTTATCAGTCAACATTTTTACCTGCTCCGGTTCGCACTGTCCTCCCCCGGCTTCGTTGTCATCAGACGATACAGACGGGTATTCTTCGGGAACTTATTGATGAACGGCACAAGGGAGCTTCCGTACTTAATCAGCCCGCACCCTGCGTCCGCATTGGTGATATAGCTCATCTGCTCGTTGGAGATGTTCAATAAATCCGCAAGTTTCTGGCGGTCGGACGCCGCCTGGTTCAGCATAACGATATACTCGCTGTTGGACAGCATTGTGCTGGCAAGGACAGAATCCAGCAGGTACTCCACGTTCTGTGTGATGGCGTTGGGGAACGCATTTCTTTTCCGAAATCTTCTCCATGCAGAATTGAAAAATGCCCCGGAATACTCGTTCTCAAACACCACATGAAATTCATCCAGAAAGATATGGGTTCGTTTCCCCTTTTTCCAGTTTTCCGTAACACGGTTTAACATGGCGTCCGTGATGACTAAAAGCCCCATTGTCTTAAGCTGCTTGCCTAAGTCCATGATGTCATAGACAATCATGCGGCTGTTCACATCCACGTTGCTTTCATGGGCAAATGCGTCCAAACTGCCGCTTGTGAAAAGCTCCAACGCCAGCGCAAGGTCTTTCGCCTCACGCTCCGGCTGCTCCAGCATTTTTTCCCGGAGTCTGCACAAAGTCGGCACGTTCCCGCCGCTCTGGTAATCTTCGTAAACTGCGGCGGTACAGCGGTCGATGATGGATTTCTCCTTTGCGCTGACGCCCTTTTTGTCAAGCTGTTCAAACAGGGACAGCACAAATTCAGACTTGTCAATGACCGGGTTCCCTCCATCGCCATACCCCTCCACCATGTCCATCGCATTGATGTGGTCACGGCTCCCCGCCGCTATGCGGATGACCTCGCCGCCCATCGCTTCAATCAGGGAACCGTACTCACGTTCGGGATCGCATATCAAAATATCGTCCCCGGTGGCAAGGGCAAGGAACACAATCAGCATTTTTGCGCTGAAGGACTTGCCGCTCCCCGGCACCCCCAGCAAAAAGGAATTCGGGTTTAACAGCTTCGCCTTGTTGCACATGATAAGGTTGTGGGAGATTGCGTTCTCCCCGCAGTAAATGCCGCCCTCGTCCATGATTTCCTGCACCCGGAAAGGCATAAGCACCGCAAGGCTCTCCGTGGTGAGGGTTCTCAGCGCATTGATTTTCCGGTGTCCGATTGGCAGGGCGGTATTCAATCCGTCCATCTGCTGGTATTTCAAAGTAGAAAACTGGCATAAATGTTTCCTCGCCACGGTCAAAATCGTATCCGTGTCTGCGTCAAGCTGCTCTTTCGTGTCGGCGGTATGCACCAGCGTCAATACCGCAAACATCATCCGCTGGTCACGGGTGGTCAGATCGTCCAGAAATTCCTTGCTCTCTTTCCGCTGCTGCTCCATGTCATAGGGTACGACTGCGGAGAAATTGTTGTTGGCGTTCTGCTTCCTCTGCCAGTTGGTGATGTTGGTTTCCACGCCCAAAAGACGGTTCTCCACCTCCCGCACCGCCTCATCCGTGGGGATGGGTATCACGTCAATGCTCATCATCAGGTTGCGGCTCAGATCCGTAAGCTCCGCAATCATGTTGTCTTTGATATAAGACGCATACTCTCTAAGGAAAAGAACACGCCCGTAACGGTTCCCCATGCGGAAATGGTCTTTTTCAAACTCAAGGCTGTCCGGGCAGATAAAGTCCTTAAAGCTATGCCCTTTCCACATGGTTTCCGACAAATCAAACCGGAAGCTGGTTTCCTCCCCGGTACGGTAGAAGTCATGCAATGCCCTGAGTTTATCCGTTGCGTCCATCTCCACGCATTTGGAGCCTAACCGTGAGAAATGGCTCACTAAGTCCGTGCCGATGCGGGCAAAATACGTCCTCGCCTCCTCGATGGACTTCTTATACACGGATACCGTCACATACTTTTCCTGCACAATGCTGTTGGCTCCCGTGGCTTTCTCTAAGAGCATGGCGTTGTACTCTTTCCGGTAAAGGTCAAGCCCGTCCTCCTGCATGGGGATTAGGATTGCCTTCTCAAAGTCCTGTTTGTTCAGGCGGCGGTTGTTGATGGTGATTTTCGTGGTCGCCCCGCTGTCAAAGGAATTGAGAAGCTCGCTGTACTCAAGGAACATGGCCTCCTTGTCCTCCCGGCTGGCCACCGCATAGTTGATGTCCACAAATTTATAGGTTCTGGCAAATTTGTTCCGCCCGATCTGGAAAATGCCATCCGCCCATACCGCCTGTATGGGGATTGCCTGCTGTACCCCTTTGGGGATGGCAAATTTCTCCTTGTCCTGCTTGAAAATATTGCTTAATGTCTTAATCATTCCGTTTCCGCTCCTCCCTTTCATGGTTCTCAATGCACGGCCTCACCGCTTCGTAATAGATGTTCTCCGGGTTAAACAGCAGGCGTTTCGGGATAAGGAACTCCGATTTTATCCACGCCCACAAAAACTGCTCTGCGTTCATCCCGTGGTAGCGGATGAACCCCAACGCCGCAAAGGGAGCCGCCCCCAAAACGCACATCCAGCTCACGGTTTCCGTCCCCACATGGGGGCTGAGTAAAAAATAAAGCCCGACGGCAACGCCGCAGGCTAAGACAGAAAAAACGAACTGCCGCATGGACAGCCCGAAAAACATGGATTCCGTATAATTACGGATTTCCCGGTTTATTTTCACTTCCAAACTTCTCGCCTCCTATCGCTCCATCCCGCCCGTCCTTTTGGGCGGCTTCCTTTTGGGCAGGTAGGGTATGATTTCCTCCTCCCCCGTGATAATGCTGAACTCCGCCCGCAGGATGGGGTGTGTTTCCAGTTTCTGGTACTCCCTTATCAGCTCTACCGCACTTTCCCTTGTGGCAGTGCTTGCCTGCTGAATCCCGTCCTTAAAAATATAGCACCGTTCCATTGTATCCTCCTTTACAGTCCCATCATCTCACGCACTACCCGGTCTGCCATTTTTACTGCGCCCACCAGCACAAGCATGTTGAAAATCAGCTCACCGATATAAGTCCACACCATTGTGACTGCCGCCGCATTGGGATCGACTGCGGGCGGGGACGCCGCAAACAGGGAGAATATGATGCAGGCAAGCACGATAATCGCCCCTTCTAAACATACCGCCGCATAGGACTTGATAAAACTTTTCCCTACGTTCTGCGACGGTTCCCCGGCAAAGGTCGATAAAGGAATCGGCGCAATCGCCGTGTATAGGTACAGACGGAAAAAACGCCCGTACACGCTCATTATCATAATAAAACTTAACACCGTGATAAACAACCCGCCGATCAGCGTCACCGCCCATAAAGGAATACTCTCAAAAAAGCCGCAGTCCTCCACCGCCTCCACAATCTCATTCGGAAGCACTGTCTGCTGTGCGGCTCCAAAGCCTGCGGTTCTCATAATCGTACTGATTACCCCCTGCACGATGTTGAATAACGCCATCATCAACTCCAATCCGTGGGATATGACGCCTTTCGCTATGGCAAACCGGACAAACAGCTTTAATGCGTGTTCCGGTTTCTTCACTTCTGTATAATTCCATTAGAGAACATATAAAGAGATACCATATATAAAGGATGAGTGAGAAGCCCTTGACCTCTCACTCAACCCCGCATAGAAAATCAGACTACATCATTATAAAATTTTCCGCAGCTTCTTACGCAAATGAGCCAATCTCGCATAGACAGCCCCAGCCGTCAAATGCACAAGCGGGACAATTTCTTTTGTGGAGTAACCCTGCATTTTCAGCAGGACGATTTGTAATGTACGCCTGTCCACTGTGACTAACGCAAGATACAAAGTTTCGTTCTCAATCTCGTCCAGTAAATCCGTTACCGTCCTTATCTCTGCCTGTTTCTCCCTACTTGCCATTTTCTCAAGGTATTCCCCGAAGTCGCTTGTCCATCGGTAAAACCGCCTGTTGGAATTAAAATCTGCCCTGTCGCCTGTGCGGATTTGCTCAATGACCGCTTCATCAACGCCGCACTCACGCAGAACCTTTTCCTCGGCTTCTTTCCAAATGCGCCATTTCCTGTCTTTCCGTCCGTGGTTATATGCCATGCTTCTTTTCCTCCAATCAGAATTGATTGAGAGGGCAGGAAAAAGCCCCCTCATTTTCCCAAAGGAAAAAACAAGGGGGCTGAACGCCTTAAATTTTGTTTTCCATTATCTTTCTCAGCTTCGCAAGGATTTTGGATTTGCGCTTGTTCACAACGCTCTGTGTCACGCCTAACCGCAATCCGACTTCCCGCTCGGAAAGTTCTTCAAAGAAGACTGCGTTGGTGTTAGAATATAATTAGTACAAGTTAGACATGGAAATTTCCTAACAGAAAAGTATAATAGAACAGATGGAGGA
>ERZ808041.757-NODE-757-length-18943-cov-14.896268_pt1 | contig 18943 bp, 13 predicted proteins | sample MGYA00380192_ERZ808041 | MGnify/ENA primary metagenome ERZ808041 (study PRJEB31490, sample SAMN06133412) | mouse gut metagenome | isolation source: Z1_1 | host: mice | place: China: Chengdu | collected 2015-05 ... | reverse complement strand
CATATGTCCAAGAGGGGATCCAGCCTTGCCAGACGCATCCTGCATATGGCGGCACTCAATAACCTTAAAGTTGATAAGAGTACGAAAATGCCCGTAAACCCGGTTATCCATAGTTACTATACCTACAAATGTAGAAGCAAGAAGAAAAATGTAGCTGTCGGGGCTGTGATGCATAAAATCTGCAACATCATTTTTGCCATGCTAAGGGATAATAAGCCGTTTGAAATGATAACGCCACAGGAGCATTGTAAACGCTATGAAGATGAACATCCTTCAAAACCTGGCAATGCAGCCTAAATACCATATATAATTTTAATTTTCCACATAGGTGGGTTTATTAAAGTTACCTTTTTTTATGAAACTGGCACAAATAAAAATTTTAATAAATTTCTCAAATTACCTATTGACATTTCTTAGCTGGACTTTTATAAAAACAATGATTTGTTTTGTTTATAGCTCTATTATAGAAAGCTTTATTGCGCTAAAAAATGGCTTATTTTTTAAAATGGTGTCATTTTTTTATTTTCGTTTTATATCTCATACAAAAATGTAACAATAGAATGTGCCGCTATCACAGTGCTGGTTCCCGCGCCATTTTCCCGCAGTGTCACCTCCACTGGTTCATCTGTCCTGTTCAGCAAAATAACGACTCTCTCTCCATTCGGATTCAGAAAAGCAGCGGTTTCAATCTGGTCTGTATACCGCGTGGACAAGATCTGTCTTGCCCCGCGCCTGATATACCTGCTAAAATGTCCAATATAATAATAACTTAACCGTTTTTCAAGTTTCTTTTCCTGATGGTCACACATTATCGGAGCAGCGCAGAAGTTTCCGACATGATTCGGACCTCCTTTTTCATCCAGCATTAAATTCCAGTCAAAGACCGCTTCAATTCCGGCGTTTAAGTTTCCAATCATATCATGGGCATACATCTCTGCTTTCTGCACTTCTCCTGAGTCTGCAAAACGGGAATACTCGACACATCCCTCTGTAAAGTACACTTTCTTTTCGGGATACATTTTTTTGACGGCTGCAATCGCCTCAAAATGGTCCCCTGTATACCAATGTACTGCCACGCCGTCCACGCACGCTCTTGCCTCCTCATTGCCAAAGATTTCACGCACTCGGTCATACACCTGCTCTTTATTGTGATCCCACACGAAGATTTTTACATCACAAAGCCCTGCCCTGCAAAGCGCCGGCGCCAAGAATCCCGCCGCGTAAGCTGCTTCCTCCTCGGGCGTGTAGGTGCAGGAATCCCATGTCTGTACCGCCTCTGGCTCGTTCTGCACTGTGACAGCATCTATCCGAATACCTTCTTTTGCATATGCCTTAATATACCGCACGACATACTCCGCCCAGAGTTGGTAATATTCTTTCTTCAACTTACCACCATGATTCATGTCGTTATTTGTTTTCATAAACGCAGGCGGCGACCAAGGTGATGCCAGAAAGTGAATCGGCGTGTCGCTCTCAACCATTGCCGCCTTGATCATTGGTATCATATGTGCTCTATCATGTTCAATATTAAAAGTCTCTAATTTTTCATCTCCCTCTTCGATATAAGTGTAGTTTCCCAAGGCAAAATCACAACTGTGAATATGTGTTCTTGCCAGATTGTACCGCAAGCCGTCCTTTCCAAAGTATCCCGCGATAACCTGTTCCTGCATCGCTATGTCCAAACGCGAATAATTGTAGGTACTTGCCTCGGTAAATGCCCCGCCAAATCCCTCTATTTGCTGACCAGTAATCTCAGGATATACATTGACCACATGCATACAGTCTGTTACGTTCTCCCTGTCAATTTGCTGTTCCTGCCAATATTTCTTTTCTCTTTCACTTGTCACAATATATTTCATTTACGAATCATTCCTTTCACTTCTCTCAAGGCGCAAACAAATCATATGCTTCCCAATCTCTTTCCTTAATGCAATGTGATGTGCATCTCCTTTACCATACCATCGCGCACATCGCGCGCCAGTTTTCCGTTCAACCGCGCCTGTCCCATGTGCAGCATACTGCCGTTACTGTATTCTAGTGTGCACTCTGTCACTTGATATGCTCCTGGAATATAGTCCTTTTTCTCCCCGATATGATATACCACTCTGGTCGCCCCTAAAAATATAGCTTCCACAATGCTGTTTTCCTCGACAAGATACGATGGAAGCGCTGGCTCTGGGTTTAAAATCAATTCTCCGTTTTCTACATAAAAAGGTTTTTTCCCAAACATCATAATCAGCCACATGTTCAAAAACTCCACTGTGGAATCACTCAGACGCGCGACAAAACCCTTTCCGTGGCAATTGCTGTCAGGGTTTCTGCTGCTTGCGATAAAGGAGGAATTTTCGTAAATGCTTCTTCCATAAACCGTCTCGTCCATAAAGGGAACTGCCGCCTTGTGAAAATCCTCAAAAAATTCCTCATACATACCAGACTTTAATAATTCCAGCAAATATTTGTATTCCATGTGAAGCCAGATGGACTCATTTTCCAACCAGCCAGGAGTAAACGCCCTTGCGCGCCCCAGCTCATAGGAAGCGTTTTCGAGTGAAGCATTGACCTTGTACATGGACAGTTTCCTGTCATACAGATCACTCTGCTTTACCTGCCCATACAGCTTCTTCTTTGTTGTCAACATATTGTCGAGCTTCATGAAGCGGACTGCGCCCTCCAAAAACAGTGGAACCTGATTCACCTCAAAATCAAGCGGTAAGATGCCGTCCGCATCTTCACGGTACTGTGTCACCTCAAATGTAAAATAAGTTGGACAGATGCCTTCATTCATGGCGCACGCCTTGTCAATTCCTGCGCGGACAACGCGATGCCACTCCTCCAGAATGCCTGCCAGCACATCGGAGCAAATTCGTTTTGTCCCGCCAGAAACACCCTGATAAATCTGTTCCCGATACTGTTCCTTCGCATCATTGATTTTATTCCAGAATGACAGAACTTTCTCTTTCGTAAAAAGCGCTTGCTTTTCCTCTCTCACAATGCTATCTGTCTGCATGATAAAATCCGCAAGCTCTGCCAGTAGTTCCACTTCCCTTGGATAACGTCTCAATGCCCGAATTGTATATTCCAGATTTCTCGCAAGCTCACAGCTCTCCGCCACAGAGGAGCCAAACAGTCCTGGCAATCCATTCAGGGCATCATACCATCCTGGTTTGCCCCCTTCCATCTCTACACCCATGCCATAAGCATCCAGCGCAGTGAATTTTGTTACAGACAACAATAACAGTTTTTCCATCAAAGTCACATAGAGCACTCCGCCTTTTCCATAGTCACTACAAAACAAGCTGCCGTCCTCCACATCCAGCTCTTTTATGGCATTGTATTGGCGGATGCCCTTTGAGGTTTTGACACAGCGCTTTACACGCTTTTGCACTGCCGCCTGCGGTCTGTAATAGCTGTATTTTTTCGTGTAGAGCAGCTCCTCCTCCCTCTCAGGAAAAACAGCGAGATAACTCTCTAAAAGATCTAAATTATAAGTCCAGTGATCGGACCAGTAGCCCTCAATAAACTTACCGTTGACAACTCCCTGTGCCTTGTTTAACACCTTCTGAAACAGCGTGTCTTTCTCTTTCTGTGTCACTTCAAGCCGCCCCAATTCCATAGAAAGTCTTCCTGGCGTAAACGGTCTGGCAAGCAATTCGCAAAAATGTCTCTTCAACGCCTCTGGACTGTCGCAAAAAATTTTCTCCCCATCCTCTTTTTCCAGTCGGTACGTCACCTTCTCGACCTCTAACGGATTGTAACCGTCAGGCTGTATTAGACTGTAAAAAGTTTTGATATTCTCATCCCCAACAAAGGGCGTAAAGAACGTATCGCACCGCCTGTTCTGATTAATATCACGAAAGTTCCCATTTCCCTGCGAGTAAAATTCTGGAAGCATACTAAAAAAGTTATAGTCTCGCTCCAAATCTCCATGCTTTCTCGAATAGACATAAAATACCTTGTTGTCCGACAGCGGAATCGGATATCCACCGCGCAGTACATTGTCCATATAAGTATACTGGCAGTATGCGTCAAAATTCTTATCCGCAGTTTTTGTCTGAATATGTCTGCACAAATGGGCTGCCAGATTGTCCGCTTCCTGTTTTTTTCTGTCATAATACGCACTGTCCAGCTTCTTTTGGGCAAATTCAAACAGGAGTTCCTTGTTTTCAACCTGACCAGTCAACTCATACAGCACTGCCTCCTCCCCTGCCTGCAAATCGCTCTCTATTCCGTAAAAGCAGCAGGGCACCAGATTTTCACTGCATTCCGGCATCTGCTCTAACTCCCTGACACTGTGCGACAAAAAAGCAACCGGTTTTTGTAGGGATAAATCATAGGAGAAGATAACTTTGGGGTCTGTGATTGTTTTCAGCCGTGTTCCATCCGGCAAACTGCCAATCGAAAAATTTCCGCCCATAACTTCTGTTACCGCCACCGAGTCAACCGTACTAGCACGCGCTTTTATATAAGGAATGTCCCCCGCACGATCCACCTGCATCCACGCCTTGAACGTCTGCCCCATTGTCTTCATTCCCTCATGGTCTATACCATATGGGATACATGCTGGCATCCCGTCCAAAACTTCCAGATGAACTGGCTTTTTTTCAAGATTTTTGACGCTAACTCTCCGCACCAGTGCGCCGATCTGCTCTCCCGACAACGTGAAATATGACACACGTGTTAATAATTCTTCTGTCTCATTGCACTCCTCAAGCGCAAGTCCGTTCATAGAAATGATCATATTATGGGAAACAGTCTCGTCATGAAACGGTTCCAGCACAGTGCCGTCTTTTTTGACAAAAGTACGAAAGCCGGTGACCTTCACCGTCTGAAATGCCTGATGTGCTGGATAAAACTCCATGATTGCATGATCTTTATTCTCCATGCCAAAGCTGACAACACCTTGCCCGCGATTGACGTAATAGCACCAGAGTGGTATACCCTTCACGCCACTGATGCCAGGAAGAAAACTAGCAAATGCTGATTTTCTCCCATAATTTTCTATCTGATAACAAAATGACTCATCTCTCATATTCTGCCTCCATATTTACATTTATTTTTTCTATGCTAATTCCACAATAATCTCATGTATTATGTCTTTTTCCAAAAGCTGGATTTCCTGTAATGGAATCGTAACCTCCGTTCCCTGTATCTGCCTTTTACTGCCATCTATAGATACGGCTGCAATCTTGTATTCGCCACTCTCTTTTCCAGCTTGATTCACATAGATGATATGCCAGCGTCTCTCTCCAAAATGCAAAGAGACCGCGGCTCTGCCTTCCATAAACTGTTCCTTTTGCAGCTTTGGTTCTAATACCATAGAACCCAAACGTCCCTTTACACCAAACATTTCTGTAATTACCGTCAGCATCATCCAACTCGCAGCGCCAGTCAGGTAATGATACATTCCCCTGCCTTTATCGTTGAAATACTCAGGAATGCCAGGGTAAATACAGCTTGTTGTAAAATCCACTGCCTGCTCATACAAAGTATGCAGCGCGATGTACCCTTCCTTGGCAAATCCCTGCCGATAGAGTGCATTTGCATACATAGTGGTCATATGAGAGAAAACCGCACCATTTTCCTTGTGCCCATATGCGAAGCCAAACATTCTTCCCAGATCTGTCTTAAGCTCGCCGAAATCCGTATTCAATCGATATCCGCCAATTTCTTTCTGATATAAATATCTGTCCGATGCCCGAATAATTTTTTCTGTCTGCTCCTTTGTCGCAGTTCCCGACATCACAGCAAACACTTGTCCTGTAAGCATCATGCGAACGCCATTTTCTGTTTTTCCCTCACACTTTCGCCCGTGATTATCATAATAGCTGTTGAACCAACCACAGTCTCCATCTTCAATCCATTCCGTTCTACGAATATGTTCGCGAAGCCATTGGGCCTTTTCCAGCAAACTGTTACACACCTGCTTGCTATCAATGCTGATGGTTCTACCAGATACCTGATGAAAACACGATTTACAGTATTCTTCCAAAACCCTTTTTTTCTGCGCGATATTTTCATAAAAATCTATTCCCATCTGCAATAACGGTACTATTTCTTCCAGAATCTCTATGGTGTGTATCTGCTTTTCCTGTTCCAGAAGCTGAATCAATTCAGCAAGAACATTCAGATTATCCGCATATGCTGCAGTAAATGCCACACTCTCTCCACGCTCAGAAGCCATGTCCAGCGCGTCATTCCAATCCGCGCCGCGCAGCCGCATATGGTTGTGTTCTCCCACTTCATAAAAAACAGTCAGATTTTGCACCAGAATATGTTCCAAGATTGTTCCAGTATATTCTCTGCCGTATATATCTTTTAGAACTGGTGTTGTCCCTGCCTCCCAGTTTTCGTCAATCTTCGTGCCCCGCACTTCCTGTCTGTCCTTGAAATAGGTATTTTCTTTTAACAAGATAGACAAATCTCCCGTCTGATCAATATAGAACTTTGTCGTCATCAAAGGCCACAGTCCATGATCCATCCACACCCTTGTGATATTGTTGCGGTCCGCGATAAATTCACCCTGCCCACTGCCAATGATGGTTGCATTGCTGCCGTCAATCCTGACACCGCCGTAATTGTCAATCAACATTTGGCGCACGCCGTTCGGATTCATAATCAAAAGTGCCAGACAGTCCTGCCATAAGTCGCGCCAGCCTCTCCCACCTTTTCCATAATCATGATGTGGCAGAAAAGAACAGCCATAAATCCTGCGAAGCATTGGCTGAAAATTCACCCAATACATAAAGTTGTCAAAGACAGTATCCGCAGTCTCATAGGAGATATTGATTTTGTCCTGCCAATATTGTCTCGTATCTTCCAACGCGTTCAGCACCTTCTCGTTAGTATTGTAAACCGACAACATTGCATTAATTTCTGCCTTATCTTTCTCTGCGCCAATAAAAATTGTGTAACATTTGCTTTCTCCTGGCTGAAGCACTGTTTTTGCAAAGCGGAGCGCTCCCACAATCTCATAACCATCATATGTTTTCCCGCCTTGTTCATAAGGGCGATTGCAGATTATACTTTCTGGTTGCCCGAAGCTTCCTCCCTCGCCAATATAATCCTCTACCACCGGCATGAATCCCTCAGGCGCCGTCCCGTCGCCCTCCATGCCACACACATAGTATGTAATATCGTTTCTCTGATGCCCTCGCTCGTCAAACGAAAGCGTCGGTGTCACAAACACTCCGTCTTTGGTCGTGACTGCACGGTGCAGCAGGGAAGTCACATGGCGGTGGTCTCTAAGGTTATCCGCACTTCTCCCATAAAGCGGAATTGCTGCTGTTGGCACAAACGCAATCTCTTGGCTACCCTCATTTTTGATTTCCACATGCATAATTTCCACGCAATCGTCAGATACTGGGACAAAAGAAGTAATCCTTGCTGCAAGGGCAAAACGCTCTGATTTTCTCTGAATCTCATGCCACATCGGTCCTGCCGTCAGGACACTTTTATCTTGCAGACTGGTGAATTTTCTGCTCTCTGCCTCTGCGGAGGCGCCTGTAACTGAAAAATATGCCCCGTCACCCAGCCAGCACCAAAAGTTTCTTGTCGATTTATTATTATGCAGTTCCTCCGCGCTGACCGGCTGTAGGATAAACTCATTCTGGCTGCACTTTAAATCCCCTCCGAGCGTCGGTGTCAGCGCGCCTTTGATTCCCTGTTCCCCCGCAACCGGAAAGTATAGGTAGCTTACATTCTCCGGTTGTTCTAGTCGGAAAGTTCCCTTGTTGTCGATAAATTTGTACGGCGTTATTGTCTTGTTTCTGTCCATATTTGTAATCCTTTCTTGATTTTATTTACTATACTGCATTATTCCAGCCGAAATGCTGCAATCACTTCTTCCAACTGCTGCATATGCGTCTTTAATACCTCTGCCTCCACATTTAGGTTTTCCGCACACAACACCTGCCTTTTTAATGTATCCTCAACTGTAGTGACAGCTTTCACAGATTGTTCCGAGCATTCATGAATCGTTTTTACGGCCAAGAGCACCTGTTTTCTCTCGATATCCATATCCCCGACCTTGGTTGCCACTTCCTTCATCTGGTGAATGCTTTCTATTATAAATGCGTGGATCTGCGCAAAGGCTTCTGCTGTCTGCTGCACGGTTTCTTCCTGATGCTCTACATGTTCTTCTGCTTCCTTTACCTTCTCAAAAGTGTGGTCCGCACGCTTTTCAATCTCAGCCGCTACTTTTCGTATTTCCTCTGCAGTTTTCCCAGAGTTCTCGGCCAGTTTCCGTATTTCCTCTGCAACTACGCTAAAGCCTTTCCCGCTTTCTCCAGCTCTAGCAGCTTCGATAGAAGCATTCAGGGAAAGCAGGTTCGTCTGGTCCGCAATGTCCTTGATCACGTCAACAAACCGCACAATATCTCCTAGTTTGTCTCCCAGTATACTGACCTGTTCCTTTACAGCGCTAGTTACAGAACTGGTTTCCGCGGATTGCTGCGTCATCTGCTGAACCATGTCCATGCCTGTTGAAACAGTCTGTTTCGTTGTGTCAATGTAAGCAATCATATCCTGAAGACCTGTATTCACCTGCTTAATCTTTGCAGATAATTCCTCCATCATAGCATTGCAGAGGTCAATCTCCGAATCCTCCTGGATAATGTTTTGTCCGATCTCATCAATCTCCACACGCATATCCTGCACCATTTTATTAACACTTTCGCTAGATTTGTTTACCTGAATCCCAGAAACAGATACCTGGCAGATAACTTGTTTTACTGTGTCGATCAACTCCCTTATCTTTTTGACTGTATTCTGTATCGCCGCATACAGCCTCCCAAATTCGTGCTTTTTATTTTTTCGCGGTTTTACTGCAAGATTTCCGCTTGCGACTTCATCTAAAGTGTGTATGCTACAGCCAATGTTGCCGCTGATTCCTTTTATAATGATAAAACCAAGCAAAACCGCCGCTGCACTTGCAAGCGCGACCATAAACAGCGTTATCTTCCTAATCTGGTCCGCTTTGCCTGTGATGGAACTTTTTGGCACCATCACAACAAAATCCCCACCAGTAGTCTCACTCTGTCTTGCCATATAGAAATATTCTTCACCCTCATATATTACATACTGTGTGGTATCTTGACCGGTATAAAAATCAAGCTCAGAAATCTTTATACTTTCGTCCCATCCCATTTCTCTTCCGTCCGCAGTGATAAACGCCATATAGCTATTCTCGCCAAAATCAAGCTGCTCCATCAAATTGCGGATTGCCTTGGCACTAATATCAACAATAACCAACCCTCCCTGTTCTTCCGTGCCAATACGATAGCTGCAATACTGAATATAATCTTCCCCCGAAAGCCCGTACCGCTCATCCACAAATGGGTGTCTGCTCCCCCACACAAGCCCTGTCTCGCGCAACATTTCCTGATCCTCAGACTCCCGCAGTTTTTGCATAAACCCCTGCACATTGGTGTTGGAAGTATTTGCTGTTGTCATCGCAATAATATTTCCATTTGGAATGATATGTATATTTTCAATGAAATCATTTGCCGTCTGCTTGACCATGATATCCTTCATCACTGACTGCCGCGCTGTGCTCTGCCTCGAAGAGTCTGAATCATATCCGCCCTGTACATAAGAGGAGACCGTTGTGTTGTTTGCCAATTCCAGTGCATTTGCCACGCACGGCGCAAATCCCCTTTCCAGACATTCCATTGTCATATCAAGCGCATTGACAGCGGAGTTTTCATAGTTTTCAATCATGCCGGACGAAGCGCTGTAGTAAGATATCAAACCAACTGCAATTAACAGGAGGATTGGCACTGCAAAACCGACGACTAACTGTACCTTGAGCGATATATCAAATTGACTTTTTTCCTTATGTCTTGTTGACTTACATTTCATTTGTCCTCACCCTCCTCCATGTGTATTGACTGGTTTCGATATTCATTATCATAAGAAAAAACAAATTGGATTTCAGTGTGGCATTTTTTATTTTAGGTGCTGTTTTTTTATATTTCAAAATTGTTTCAGGCAAAAAAATAATAGTCTTTTATCAACAAGAAACAATTGTTGCATAAAAAACTATTAAAAAATTCTACCTGTGCAATTGCACAAGTAGAAACTGATAGAAACATTATATAATATTCATAAATGTATTTAAGTTTATCAGATTTTGCCCAGGCTGCTGTGCCTGAAAATCCTGATCAATAATTTGATACAGTGGCCGATTAGTCAGATAAATAAAGAGAACTACTCTTGTCGGATCTTTGTCGATAACTTCCTGTGCTCCTCTGACTGTTGATAAAAGCTCTGCCGTCGTGGACATAAATTCTGTCTCATACGTATGTGGGTCATAGAGTGTCGCATAACTGGTACTATTTGAGTTGGACTCCTGCAGGAAAAAATCATCAATAAATTGCTGTCCACGCTCCCGTGCTCCAAATAAAGAAAAGAGTTCATATAACGCTGCATTGCCCGCATTAAACAGCCAATATCGAATTAGATCGTTTCCACTGGACAAATTTCGACTAATAATATTCTGAAATTCCATCTCTGGTAAATGAATATTATATCCAGGTCCTCCGGTTGCGGTATCCCTTTCAGAGCCCAAAATCTGGTTCCAACCGCTTCTCCTATCTGGGGCATTTGGATTTGTATGTCTGTATAAATAATAGTGCAGATTCACAAAATCATTAACACCCAGATAATTTTCGATATGGTGCCCCTGTTCATGCATGACTTGCGATGGACCAGCAAATAGTCCATAATCTTGTACTCCTCTTCCATTAATATCATGAACAGAATCTGTCGAACCGCCAAAATCAATATTATCACCAATATCAACTATAGGCAGCGGCGCTCCAGCCGGTTGATTGGCACCTCTAGGCAATTGCTGCCGCAGATTCGGATCAAGCAGTCTATTTATACGTTTCATTCCCTCATCAATCTGCTCCTTCATATTATATACTGGATGGTCTTCAGGAATATCACTATGTTGAATTAGTTCTGCCCCATTAGGATCTGCCAGTTGTATAATCAGAGGAAGATAATGGTTCCTTAATATATTTGTCAAATTTGTTAAAAGAGGAGTGGTTTGCTGATTTGGGTTATAATCAGCGCCTATATTGTTTCTTATGCTTTGACCATTTCCATCCTGTATTGTGTTATATGCTCCGCTTATTAAATTCTGGAAACAATTCGTTATAGCAGGAAGCATAAAATTAGGAAGGTTTATTAAATAATTATTTGCAATATTTTGTGCAATATTTTGTGGTATCCCCACATCGATAAGCTCTTGCTGTATTATACCTGGATTTTGTATGTTCCTTTGAATAAGATTCCAATTGGCAAGTTGTGAAAATCTTACAGCAGCAACTTCTCCTGGTGTTGGTACGCGTTGGATTACTCGTTCTGTACAATCCTGCTGCAAATGTGATATCGTAGTTCTATTATCCGCCATCTCCTCTAAATCACGCGCGTCATGAATTAAAACATTTTCCACAGGTGCAATGGGCTTTATCAATCCTCGCTTCTGTTGTACTATATGTGCTAACTCATGTTCTGATTGTCCGCCCTGTTTCGTCTTTAAATTAACCTTGTTTTCTTGTATATAAGCAAGCATTCCTAGTCTTTCTTGCTTTTCAGAATACTCTCTTTTTATTTGTTGAGAAACTCCTGTCCGCTTGGGTCTTATGTCAGTTTTTTGCTGTGACTTTTTTTGCTGTTTTACATACTCCATTTTTGTACCTCCTGCGTCTTTTGATAGAGATACGTTTCCATCCTTATTATATTCTTTTACAAAAGGCAAAAATCTATCTATCGCCATCAATCCATGCAGCACAAATCAGAAAATAGATATACTGATCTGTATGGTTCTTTCCATGGTTTCTGATCACAATACTCTGCTTTACAGTCACTTTTCTATACAGACAAATTCTTGTGCATTTCTTTTCTCCATAGCATGCCAGCAAAGAAAATCCCCATTTTCTGTTTTAATTTTTTCATAAGAAATAATCTGATATCCACGCTTTAGATACATACTTTCTGCCGGAAAAGAAGCGTCTAAATGAACTTTCGGATAATTTTCAAAAATCCTTGTTTCCAGTAAATCCATCAATCTATTTCCATATCCTTTTCCCTGATATTCAGGCAAAATAAATAATCTGCAAATCTCATTCTTTCGAGTACTCCCTGTTCCTATAATGATTCCCTGTACTAGCGCAAGATAGACTTCTTCGGAAAACATCACTTCTTTGATTCTTGCTGCACTGTGCAAATCAAGAAAAAATTGTACTGCACCTGACGGATAATAGTGAGGATACACTTTCTGTATTGTTTCCCTTACAATAGCAGCTACCTGTTCGGGACAATCTGCCAATTTTAATTCTATATCAGACTCAAACATTGTTTCATATCCTCCGATCTATACAACCGTTAAGTTTTATAAACCCTTCCTGAATTAATGTTTTAAATAAATTTTATATTCCAAACCGTTTTTAGTGCTGCGTTCTGACTCTTGACATCAACACGACACTTTCAACAGAAATCTGCTTTATTTATAGCATATATTGTTTCATTTAAATATATCATAAAATTTCATTTTCGGATAGACTTTTCCGAAATAAAAATGGGTATAAGAAAACCCCCAAATCCCGTTTGACTTGGAGGCATTTTTCCAGCCATTTGTAACTCTATTTGGTTGGAAGTTCTATTGCCGCCATGTATTTACCACATAAAATTATCCATTTCCATAATAAGTTTTTACATGCTGGTAGTTTGTCATTTGCTTCGTTCCGCTTGAATCAATCGTATAGGTTATGACATCAAATCCTACTGGATCATGTGCTCCTTCCTGTGGTACAACACCAAACTTAATTTGAATCAATCCACCATCTAGCTTTTCTACATTGATAATTGACGTTTCATAATCATAAACAGTCACATCTTTTGACAAATTCTGTCTATAAAAATGCTGGACTGCTTTCTCAATATCTCGTATAAATGCTGCAATAATTATCTCATCCTTAATCTCCTGTTTTGTTTGTGCATTAATATTGAACGTCGGTATGCTCTGTTCCCTTTTGGAACCGCTCATATCTGTCAGCAATATTGCTGTACATATTATCAAAAGTAAATACACTATATCTTTTTTCATTTCACTATAACATGTTTTATTATTAACTATATTAAAGTTCACACATGTTATTACAAATAAAAGGATTTAGATAGTCAAAACATTACATATCTGTAGATTTCGCAACCTTTAAAAACTCATCTGGCTGAAGCACGTTGACTCTGGATTTCATAAAATCATCTGGATTTCTTGTCACAATAAAATCTGCTGATTCTTCAACTGCGCATTCTTCCTGTAAGCAATCCTCAAAATCCAAAAATTCATCATTGTCCAGTGCTGCCAATATTTTTTCATATTCAGATCGGAAATGCGAAATATCTTACATAAATTTCTTAATAATGCCCGCCTTTCTTCTTGGCTGAAATCTTTTCTGAGTATATAAAATAAATTTGGGATACTGTGTGCCGCTATAATTCCTATGACTTGTCTTTTTGCACACATTTCCAGTATCTCTTTCCCATATTCGGCATAAGGTTTACGGTCAGCAATAACATCCATAAGAATATTTGTATCAACCAATATGACCATACTTTTCTTCCCTTGCCTCTGCCAGTTCCCTGTCAGCATCAAAATCTACAGGAAGTCTCCCCCTGTACTTCATTATATCCTCAAATGCAGCCATCGCCTGCTCTTTATCAATATTTTTATCAGTCGCCAGTCCTTCCAGATTTTGAAGGATATTTATCACGTAAAACATCTTTTCCTCTGGCATACGCTGAATCATTTCGACTGCCCTTTTCTTGAGCTGTGTCATCTAACCACTCCCTTCTTGATGTCTTTATCATACTGTAATTCTTTACGCATTTCAATAAATTATTTGGCTTTTTGGAGCCTGTAATTATCTATCTCTGCTTTCAGATTATCTCCCTCACCAATATCACCCTTTTGCCCATAATGGTCTATTATGTTTTGTCCATAACTTTTTTCTATACACAATCCCGATTACAGACTGTCGTGAACGGAGATATAAAGATGTACTCGTCTTGGCCTGATCGGTAAATATAAGCCATAAAATAACGCTTTACTTCCTCCCAAAACCTATAATGAGTGGCACATAGTCACTTCTATGTTTGTCCCCCAAATTAAGAATTGGTTTTTTAGACAAGCCAATGATACACTTTGTTGTGATCTGTAGCTACCGCTATCTGCTCTGCTGCGAATCCATTTTTGTACATATTAATAATAATTTTGGCTTTCTCTTTGGCTTCGCCAATCGCAATTCCTTTATCCTCAATTCCCTGACTTAAATTACACATGACACTCACATCCTTCCTAATATTCTCCTCAATAGGAATATCATACTCATTTTCAATTATATCTAACCGATCTTCTACTGTAAGTTCTTCTGATAACAAAGTTCCAAGCAAACGATGTAATTCATACTTCTCATCATGTTTGGGAAGCTCGTTCGACAATCCAATCATAACAATGTTCAGCAGATCTATCTTTCCCTTCCATTGATAAGATTACGGTCGATTTCAATCTTAATGCGGGTAGATTTGTTTACACCATTTTTCCGCAACAAAAGGACACACGTCTCAACATGTCCTGTATTACAAAACATGTCCGCTCCGCGGACGCGCCGCAGCGCATAGCCATTCGCACATAAGTATTTTAAATCCCTTGCGAGCGTGGCACTGTCACAACTAATATAGACAATCCGCTTTGGCGCCATTTTTATAATTGTCTCTAAACAGGCAGCGTCGCATCCTTTGCGCGGTGGGTCCACACAGATTACATCTGCATAAATTCCCTCTTCTTTATAAAGTCTTGGCAATACTTCTTCTGCCTTCCCTGTGTAAAAACAAGTATTCTTGATTCCGTTGCGCTCCGCATTTGCACGCGCGTCCTTGACTGCCTGTTCTATTATTTCAATTCCATAAACTTGCTTTGCCCGCCTTGCCATAAACAGGCTGATGGTTCCAATGCCACAATAGAGGTCCCACACAGTTTCTGTACCAGTCAACCCTGCATATTCCAGCGCCAAACTGTAGAGCTTTTCTGTCTGAACTGGATTTACTTGATAGAAAGAAAGCGGCGAGATAGCAAATGTTATCCCGTTATCATCTGCACAGCATATGTCTTTGCCGGAATCTATATTTTCTGTACTGCGCACATGCAACACATCTGTGATTGTATCGCGTCCCCATAAAGTATGACACACTTTTCCCATAATCACATTTGTGTTCTCTTTATTAATATTTATGGAAATGCTTGTCATGCCTTTTACTGTTATCAGTTCAGCAATTAATTTGTCTGACTGCGGGAGCTTGTCCCCGTTTAAGATAAGGCAAACCATAAGCTCACCTGTTGCAAATCCCTTGCGTATCAGAACATGGCGAACAAGCCCTTTCCCATCCTTCTCGGAATAGGGCGTTATTCGATAGCGTTTCATATAATGTAACACAATTTCCAAAATGATTTTGTTCTCTTTCACGCCGAGCGCACAGTCTGTATTCGGTATGATTGTATGGGTCCTGCCCGCGTAAAAGCCAGTTATCACATTCCCATTCTTATCGGTTCCAATTGGAAATTGCGCTTTATTGCGATAGAAAAAAGGAGTTTCTATTCCCAGAATTGGCTCTGTCACCTGCTCAATTAATTCTTGCGAAAACCCGCCAATCCTGTTAAGATTGTTTTTTATCTTTCTCTCTTTAAACAATAGTTGTGCCTTGTAATCAAGTACTTGTATCTGACAGCCGCCGCACTGCCTATGAAAGGGACATTTTGGGTCGATTCGGTCTGTGGAAGGCACTAGAATCTTTATCAATCGGGCATAGGCATATCCTTTTTTAACCTTCATAACCTTTGCCTCAATCTGATCTCCAATCACGGCATCCTTCACAAAAAAAGTAAAACCGTCGCTCTTTCCAATGCCTTCCCCCTCCATTCCCATATCGTCAATCTTTAGGGTTACAATATCATCCTTTTGAAATTGCATAGATACCACTCCTATTTGTTATAGTTTGGCTACGCAAAGCATTGCCACTCCTACTTCATTCTACTAATTGCAAGATTTGACTCAAACAACTTATTGTATCCAAGCCAACCAGTTTCCTTTGTCGATTCTAGTAGTTCCTTAAAAGTTTCCATTTTGGCGTCCGTGTTATCGGCATAACAAAGTGCAACCGCTTCGATAATCGCTGGTTTTTTCGGCGAACCAAACTCATATTCTCCATGATGCGCTAAAATACAATGCTTTAGTTCCATTGCTAACAAAGGCGGAAAGTCAGGAATCTCTCTAATTTTTTCTCCAATCATCTCCGACCCAATTACAATATGCCCTAAAAACTGTCCTTCATCTGTGTAATCATTTGCCGGAAATGCACTAATTTCCTTTGTCTTTCCCATATCATGACAGATTGCTGCGGCAAGGAGCAGGTCTCTGTTCAATATCGGATACTGTTTGCAATAAAAATCACAGAGCGCTGTAACTCCAAGCGTATGTTCCAACAGCCCGCCAATAAATCCGTGATGCACAGTCTTTGCCGCAGAAGACTTCCGAAAGCTCTGCACAAATGTCTTATCTTCCACAAAGAACTTTTTTAGTAATGTCTTGAGATATGTATTTTCAATGCTTTCAATGTATGCCATAAGTTGTGCATACATTTCATCATTGTTTTTCTTGCTGACTGGCATGTAATCCTGCTCGTCATACTCCTCGGCACTACATCTGCGAACACGCTTTACATTGACCTGCAAAGCCCCATTAAAACTTGTGACATCTCCATAAACTTCAATGTAATCCATCGCTTCAAAATCTGCAATTCCTACATTATTAGGGTCCCAAATCTTTGCGTCAAGTGTTCCTGTCTTGTCCTGCAAGATTACATTGTCGTAGTTCTTTCCATTTTTCGTCACTGCAGAACTTTTAAATTTGCAGAAATAAATATCAAAAACGCGATCCCCATCTTTATAATCCTTAATGTATTTCATCTTTTTTCTAACCTTATCCTTTCCTATAAAAATCCATTATAAAAATCTATTCCTGTTTCTCTGGCTGCACCACAAAATGCATCTCCTCAAAAGCATTGACACTCGCCCGCTGTACTACTATATTTATGCCAGTTTCCTCCGAGGCATTCCGAAGCACATTCATATAGTCTGCCGCACTGCGAATTTCTTGGGAACCAACCCGAACGAGAATATCTCCCTTCTGGATTCCTTTTAACATTGCCGGAGAATCCATATCAATATCAACAATAAATGCTCCCTGTGGAAGTCCTGTTTCTTTTCTTGTCTGCTCCGAAATATCCTGTACATAAATTCCAAGATAATTGATTGCCTCCCCATTGGAAAGTTTTGTAATCAATCCTTTTAATTCTGTAATCCCTATTGCGGAGAGCAAATTTTTAGTATCGTCATGATTATGGCTATTGTCAATAATTCCTATCACTTCCCGCTCCATATTGACAAGGATTCCACTGGGATTGGTTCCAGCATAGATATCCGTTGTCATCAATTTATATTCGCTGTCTGCCATTGTGACTGGATTTCCTTTAGAAGTAATCATCCCATAGCAAACATTGTCCTTGTAGCCAAACAAATTCCCAATTGCAATGACTGGAGTTCCCGTCATGCCAGAGGAAATAGAACTTCCCAAAGCTGCAACTGTCACCGACGTCAAAGTATCTGCCGCAATCAACTTCAAATCCACTGCCAAAACTGCAAGGTCTGTATTTTTATCATACTGTTTAATTACTGCGTCGACCTCCATTCCATCACAGAAACTAACGCGGATTGTCTCTGCATCATTGAGTGAAGATTTCCTGCTAAGAATCAAAAGTTCTCGATTATTGTTTGCAATGATAACGCCCGCCGTCGTCCCCTCGCTCTGATAAGTATTGTTAAACCAATCCACATCCGAATGTGCTGCTGTGACAGTCACCATGCTCGACTCCATCTCGCGATATACCTTATAGAGTTCCTCATACTGTGTCTGATATGGTTTTAGCGGCTCGATTGGCATTATCTCCACTTCTGCCGATTCTTCCGGCTGCGTCTCGCTATGGCTTCCGCCAATATTTTCCTCCACGATAGGAGAATCGTAACCTCCTTCCATAGTATCTTCTTTTCCATCATTTCCTTTTGCCGATTCCTCTTGCCCCACATCCTTCTTTTCCTCTGAAATTACAGTCTGTGTCTCTGTCTCTTGACTGGTAGTGGTTCCTTCTGTCAGCATATCCTCTGGCCGCATCTCATCCTGCTCCTGTGGAAATGTCACAATTCCAGGTTTCTCCTCAGGATATAGCCAATTGTTTAAAATTGGCTCCAACAGCAAAAAAGACAAACAGGCCAACACGCCAAAAAGCACTGCAAGAGAAGCAGTGATCACCATTCTTTTTAAAAGCTTCTTTTTGTTAATCGGCCGTTCTTTTATCTTTTCTTGCAGAAACTCAAAGTCACTTGCTGTCTCAAGAAACACTTCTTTATTCTGCGGAACATTTGTTGCGTTTTTGTCTTGATATTTATTCTCATCCATCTTGTCATTGCCTCGCCGATTTATTTATATACTCACGGTAAATAAAATTTGCCGTGAGTATTGCACCAGCCGCAGCCGCGAAACGGCATATTTCTTTATGCGGCTGTGTGCATCACCTTATACTGGCGGTCAGTCTTTTTGACCGCCAGTATAACAGTTTAGAGAACCTGTAAAACTGTTGCGTTTTTACCTTTTTCTAGTATAACGGATAGTGTTCGTAGAATCAATATATTTGTTATATTAGCGGTCAAAAAGACTGTTACTTTTGTTACTGTTCACTTTGTTCCAGTAACAACGTAACAGTTCAGATACCTTCACTGTTACGGACAAAAATCCATGCAAAATCGCCTTTGGCGATGGATTTTTGCTTG
>ERZ808041.752-NODE-752-length-19081-cov-6.143812_pt1 | contig 19081 bp, 18 predicted proteins | sample MGYA00380192_ERZ808041 | MGnify/ENA primary metagenome ERZ808041 (study PRJEB31490, sample SAMN06133412) | mouse gut metagenome | isolation source: Z1_1 | host: mice | place: China: Chengdu | collected 2015-05 ... | reverse complement strand
CCCCAGTTGGCGTCGCCGCCGAACATCGCCGCCTTAAAAAGGCTCGAACAGATCACCGACTTTGCGACCTTTTTGGCCGTCTGGCAGTCGGGCGCGCCAGTCACGGCGCATTCGAGCAGCTTGGTCGCGCCTTCGCCGTCGGCCGCCAGCTCGCGCGCCAGGCGCCGGCAGACGATCATCAGCCCCTGCTGGAAGTGATAGTATTCCTTGCCGAGGGATTTGATCGGCTCGTTAGCGGCCGCGCCGCTGGCCAGGATGGCAAGCATATCGTTTGTCGAGGTATCGCCGTCGACCGAGATCATATTGAACGTCTCGTCGGCCACGTCCTTGCACGCCTTCTGCAAAAGCTCCGGCGCGATGTCCGCGTCGGTCGTGACAAAGCAGAGCATCGTCGCCATATTGGGATGGATCATGCCGGAGCCTTTTGCGATGCCGCCGATCGTGCATAGCTTATCGCCGATCGGGAAGCGCACGGCGACCTGCTTGCGCTTCGTGTCTGTCGTCATGATCGCCTCAGCGGCGTCTCCGCTGCCGCCGGTGGAAAGCGACGCCGCCAGCGCCGGCATGGCGTCCTTGATCGGGCCGAGCGGCAGCGGCTGGCCGATCACGCCCGTCGAAGCGACCACCACGTCGTTCGCCGCGATTTTCAGCGCCTGTGCGGCGCTTTTGCACATCGCGGCGGCAATATCGAGGCCGTCAGCGTTGCATGTGTTCGCATTGCCGGAATTGCACAAAATCGCGCGCGCCCGGCCGTTTTGCAGATGCTCGCGCGTCACGATGAGCGGCGCGCCCTTGACCTTGTTCTGTGTGTAAATGGCCGCCGCGCTGCACATCCGGTCGGCAAAGATCAGCGCAAGGTCCTTTTTATCGTGGTTTTTCCGGATACCCGCGTGGACCGCGCCCGCCGAAAACCCCTGTGCGGCGCAGACGCCGCCCTCCACAAATGTAAAAGCCATAGACGGTTCTCCTTCTATTAAAATGCGGGCGGTGCGAGCACGAGACCCGCGCCCTCCGGCAACCCACACGCGATATTCATGTTCTGGATCGCCTGGCCGGCCGCGCCCTTGACCATGTTGTCGATGGCTGATACGACAATCAGGCGGCCGGTACGCGTGTCGGCGTGCAGCGAGATGTGACAGAGATTGGAGTATTTGATATTTTTGATGTTCGCGACCGCGCCGTCGGGCAGCACGCGCACAAACGCCTCGTTACGGTAAAAATCCTCATAGAGCGCGCGCACGCGCGCCAGGTCAAAGCCGGGCGCGAGCGAAGAATAAATCGTCGAGACAATGCCGCGGTTCGCCGGCAGCAGATGCGGCACGAATGTCACTGTCAGGGGCACGCCCGCTACGCCGCCGAGCACCTGCTCGATCTCGGGCGTGTGGCGGTGCGCCGCGACCTTGTACGGCGCGAACGCCTCGTTGCATTCGGCGTAATGCGTGTTCAGCGCCAGCGAACGTCCTGCGCCCGTCGCGCCCGATTTGGCGTCGATCACGATCGTTTTCAGATCGACCGCGCCGGACTTTACGGCCGGCGCCAGCCCCAGGCACGCCGACGTCACATAGCAGCCGGGGTTCGCAATCAGCTTCGCGCCGTGCGCGCATGCGCGGTGCAGCTCCGGGATGCAGTAGACAGCCTGCTGATGCAGCGCCGGGTCGGCGTACTGCCCGCCGTACCACTGGCGGTAATCGGCTTCGTTTTCCAAACGGAAATCAGCCCCAAGGTCGATCATCAGCTTTCCCGCGTCAAAACACCGGCGGGCTACCGGCTCCGCGTGGCCGGCCGGCATGGATGTAAACACAACGTTGCACGCGTCGATCACGCCGCCGTCGTCCGTCAGCGTCAGATCGCACAGCCCCGTAAGCTGCGGATAGACGGCGCTGATCGCCTGCCCAGCGTAGCTGACCGAGGAGATGGCCGTCACTTCGGCGTGCGGATGCGCCAGCAGCAGCCGCACAAGCTCAAGTCCGGCGTAGCCGGTCGCGCCGATCACGCCCGCTTTGATTGTTTTCATCCTTACCCCTCCAAACCGCCGGCCGCAGCTTCACGCTGCAAAAATGCCCGCGCCGACGCAATCTGCGCCCTGACCGCCTGCGGCGACGGCCCGCCGGCGCTCGTGCGGCCGCGCACGCAGGTTTCCAGCGCGATGGCCTCATAAATATCCGAATCAAACGCCGCGCTGGCGGCCTTGTAATCGTCGAGCGGCAGCGTCTCCAGCGTCAGCCCGCGCGCGATGCACTGTGCCACAAGCCCGCCCGTGATCTTGTACGCATCGCGAAACGGCACGCCCTTTTTCGTCAGATAATCGGCGCAGTCGGTCGCGTTGATAAAGCCGCGCGCGGCGGCCGCGCGCATATTGTCCTTTAAAACCGTCATCGTGCGCAGCATCGGCGTAAAGGTCACAAGGCACAGCTTCACGGTGTCTACCGCGTCGAAGATCGCTTCCTTGTCCTCCTGCATATCCTTGTTGTAAGCGAGCGGCAGGCCCTTCATCATTGTGAGGAGCGTCACCAGGTCGCCGTAAACGCGCGCCGTTTTTCCGCGCACCAGCTCGGCCACGTCGGGATTTTTCTTCTGCGGCATGATCGACGATCCGGTTGCAAACGCGTCGTCAAGCTCGATGAACTTAAACTCCCACGAGCACCACGCAATGATCTCCTCCGAAAAGCGCGACAGGTGCATCATCACCGTGGAGAACGCGGCGGCAAGCTCGATGCAGAAATCGCGGTCGGACACGCCGTCGAGCGAATTTTCCGACGGACCGGCAAAGCCGAGCGCCGCGGCCGTCATCGCGCGGTCGATCGGGTAGGTCGTGCCGGCCAGCGCGCCCGAACCAAGCGGGCAGACGTTCATGCGCGCCGACGCGTCGGCGATGCGCCCCACGTCGCGCATAAACATCGACGCATACGCCATCAGATGGTGCGCCAGCGTGACTGGCTGCGCGCGCTGCAAGTGCGTATAACCGGGCATCACCGTCTCCAGGTGCTCGCCGGCCAGATCGCACAGCGTTTCCAAAAGCTTTAAAAGCAGCGCGCGCACGGCCGCCGCTTCGTCGCGCAGATAAAGCCGCACGTCCAGCGCAACCTGATCGTTGCGCGAGCGCGCCGTATGCAGGCGCTTACCCGCGTCGCCGATGCGCTTTGTCAATTCCTGCTCAATAAACATATGGATATCCTCGGCCTGCGGATCGAACAGCAGCGCGCCGCTTTGCAGATCGCCGCAAATGCTGTCAAGACCATCGCAGATCGCGTCGGCGTCGGCGCGCGGGATAATCCCCTGCGCGCCAAGCATCTGCGCGTGCGCCATCGAACCCTTGATATCGTGCGCATACATGCGCGAATCAAACCGGATCGACGAATTAAAATCGTTGACCCGCTCGTCCGCCTCCTTGGAAAAGCGTCCCGCCCACAGCTTCATTTGATTTCCTCCAAACAGTCAGCCCTCCGCGGACAGCGGACGGCGAAAATGAAACGGCTACGGCGCGGGGTCCCGCCCCCGCGCCGCAGCCCCGTTTTTCGTTCACTTAATCTTCTTTTCATCGAGCAGCGCCTTGACCTTGATCGGCAGGCCGAACAGGTTGATAAAGCCCGCGGAATCGGCCTGGTCATAGACATGGTCCTCGCCGAAGGTGGCGATCTCCTCCGAATACAGCGAATGCGGCGAAGTCATGCCGGCGTTGATGATGTTGCCCTTGTAGAGCTTGAGCTTCACATCGCCCGTGACCGTCTCCTGCGTCTTGTCGACAAACGCGCTCATCGCCTCGCGCAGCGGCGTATACCACTGGCCGTTGTAGACGATCTCACTGAACTTGATTGCCATCTGCATTTTATAATGCTGCGTCTCCTTGTCGAGCGTGATCTCCTCGAGCGACTGGTGCGCCGCGTAAAGGATTGTGCCGCCGGGCGTCTCGTACACGCCGCGGCTTTTCATTCCGACAAGGCGGTTTTCAACCATATCGACGATACCGATGCCGTTTTTGCCGCCCAAGTCGTTGAGCTTTTTGACAATCTCCGTCGCGGTCATCTTCTGGCCGTCCACCGCGACCGGCACGCCCTTTTCAAAGCTGATCGTGACATACGTCGGCGTGTCGGGGGCCTTCTCCGGCGAAACGCCCATCTCCAGGATCTTGTCGTAATCCGGCTCGTTGGCGGGGTCCTCCAGATCAAGCCCCTCATGCGACAGATGCCAGAGGTTTTTGTCCTTGGAATAGTTCGTTTCGCGGCTGATCTTCAGCGGAATGTCGTGTTGCTCGGCGTATGCGATTTCCTTTTCGCGGCTGTTCAGCTCCCAGAAACGCCACGGCGCGATGATATCCATATTCGGAGCGAACGCCTTAATGGTCAGTTCAAAGCGAACCTGATCGTTGCCCTTTCCGGTACAGCCGTGCGCAATCGCGTCGGCGCCCTCCTTTTTAGCGATTTCAACAAGACGCTTTGCAATGATCGGCCGGGCGAATGAAGTGCCGAGCAGGTATTTTCCCTCATAGACCGCGCCGGCCTTGAGCGTGGGGACGATGAATTCGTCGACGAACGCCTCGGTCAGATCCTCGATATAAATCTTGGAAGCGCCGGTCTTGATCGCCTTTTCACGCAGGCCGTCAAGCTCGCTGCCCTGGCCGACGTCCGCCGCGACGGCGATCACCTCACACTTGTAATGCTCCTTGAGCCACGGGATGATGACGGATGTATCCAAGCCGCCCGAATAGGCAAGCACAACTTTTTTATACGTTTTCTGCTCCACGGTGATTCCTCCAATATCGGCGTTATATGATCTGTACCCTATTATACATTATATTTATGCAATTTCAAGCCCAATTTTCGCATAAATATTCATGTTGAGAATTGATGAATTGGGTATTATTGCACAAATACACGAATAACTCAATGCCTTTTTCACTTTTCAGCCTCATAACAATGATAAAATATGCATCCATATGCATCGGCTTGTCAGTTCTTTTTCTTGCCGGGGTGTGCTATAATATAGTCAACATACCAGAATAACGCACGCGGCCGGCCGGCGCGCCGGCCCAATTGACGAAAGGATGCGAGATTATGCAGAAGCTTTCCCCTTATGAGCTGCCGCTCAACGCCTTTCAGGCCATTGGCAAGCAATGGGCTATGATCACGACGCAGCGCGGCGATATGATCAACACGATGACCGCCAGTTGGGGCGGCGTCGGAATCCTCTGGAACAAGCCCGTCACCTATGTTTTCCTGCGCCCGCAGCGTTTCACACGCGAGCTGCTCGACGGCAGCGAGCTGTTTTCCGTGTGCTTTCTGCCCGAAGATTACCGCAAGCAGCTTAGTTACTGCGGCGCGCACTCCGGCCGCGACGGGGATAAGCTTGCAGCCTGCGGGTTTTCGGCGCTGCATCTCGACGGCGCGCCCGTGCTTGCCCAGTCGCAGACGGCGCTTACCTGCCGCAAGCTGTTTTGCCAGCAGCTCGATCCGGCCGGTTTTATCGATACGTCCCTCGACGCCGCCAATTATCCGCAAAAGGACTATCATTTTCTGTATGTATCCGAGATTCTCGGCGCCTACCTTTTTTAAGTCATACGCCCGGCACGCCGGCCTTTCTGGAGAAAGCAGAATTTACATAAGCAATCGCGGCAGCGCACAACGGGAGGCCGGATATGGAAAATCAATATGACGCAGACGCAGATTCTCGCTATCCTGAAGTGTATGGAGCGTTTTCAATGCGCTCTGCATATCCGGGAAAGCGCAGGCAGGGAATAAACGTCCGTATGAAACCCTCTGCCGCCTGAAACAGCGCCGTTTTCCTTTGGCTGGCCGCCGTTTTATCGGGGCGGATTTACTCAATGCGTTTAAAACAGCGGGTCCGCAATCGCGGACCTGCTGTTTTTATCAGACGCGCCATTGGGAAACCTTGTGAAGCAAACGCAAGTCGACCAGCGCGTCGACGCGCGTCCCTTCCGGCTCATATGTCTGCGCGTATACTTTGCCGGACGCCATGATCTCGCTGATCAGCCCTGTTTTGTTATACGGCAGCATCAGTGTGACGCGCCGGTGCGTTGGAGCGAGCAGCTCCGAGGTCTTTTGCAAGAGCATATCAAAGCCAAAACCGGTCCGCGCTGAGATCAGCGCCGTCTGCTGATTAAGCGCACGCGGCACATCGGCGACCAGGTCGCATTTGTTAAGAATTACAAGCATCGGAATATCCTGCGCGCCAAGCTCCCGCATCAATTGACGCGTCACGTCGACCTGTTCGGCCATTTCATCGCTGGCCGCGTCGCATACGCACCACAGAAGGTCAGCGCCCGCCGCCTCCTCCAGCGTCGACTGGAACGCCTCCACAAGCTGATGCGGCAGACGGCGGACAAGTCCGACCGTGTCGATCAGCATGACGGAGCGGCCGTCCGGCAGTGTGAGCGCGCGCGAGGTCGGGTCAAGCGTGGCGAACAGCTTATCCTCAGCCAACACACCCGCGCCGGTCAGCGCGTTGAGCAGCGTGCTCTTGCCGACGTTCGTATAACCGACGATCGCCACCGTCGTCACGCCCTCCTTTTTGCGCCGCGCCCGCAGCAGGCCGCGGCGCTTTTTCAGCTCCGCGAGCTGCTCCTGCAAAGCCGCAATCCGCCGCCTGATATGCCGCCGGTCCGTTTCAAGCTGTGTCTCGCCCGGCCCGCGCGTGCCGATGCCGCCGCCCAGGCGCGAAAGCGCCTTCCCCATGCCGCCAAGCCGCGGCAGCCGGTATCTTAGCTGCGCCAGCTCGACCTGAAGCTTTCCCTCGGCCGTCACGGCGCGCTGCGCAAAAATATCGAGGATCAGGGCCGTGCGGTCGATGACAGCCACGCCACACGCATTTTCAATGTTGCGAAGCTGGGCTGGGGACAGCTCGCAGTCAAAGATCACCAGATCCGCCCCGTCGTTTTCACACAACTGCGCCAACTCCTCCAGCCGCCCGCTGCCAATCACGGTTGCCGGATCGCAGGAGGGACGCTTTTGAACCAGCTTCGCGGCAGTTTGCGCGCCGGCTGTCTGTGCGAGGGCCTCCAGTTCGTCCAGCGACGCCTGTATGTCATATTCGCCTGTATCGACGGCGGCCAGCACGGCGCGCTGAATCGTTTGCTTTTGATTATCGAACATAGCCTCTCCTTTGCCCGGGCGGGCTTTTACCAAATTCTTTGCATTGCACTTCTCGCGCAGATGGGATACACTCATAATAGAAATTCATGAATTGGATGTGAACAACCGATGAAGCTTCTTCTCGCGGCCAGCGCGCCTCTGCGGCCCTATCTCGAACGGATGCTCCCCGCCTCCCCGCACCGGATCGATCCGGTTTATCTGCCTGCGGCGCCTGACAATCAGACCCTGGGCGGTCTGATTGCCGACGCGGCGGCTTATGACGCGCTGCTGCTCGCAGACGGCGAGGTCTGGCTGCCGGAGGACGGCGCGCCCATCGCCTCCTGCGCGCGCCCGATTATTTTGCCCCGTGTACATAGCGCCGCTTCCCTGCTGCTCGGACCCGCCCGCTACCGCCGCCTGTTCCGCCGGTTTGACGGCGGCGTCTGCTGGCGCCTTCCGCTTTGTACCGAGCCGCTGTTCGACAGCGCGCGCGGCGACTGCATGTGCCTTTGCTATTTGGCGGACACTTCGCTCGGCCTGCCGGATGAAAGCCTTGCCGCGCGTGCAGCCGCGCAGGAAAACGGGTGGGATTTTTTCGAGGAGGAAAGCGATTTGTCCCTGCTCGCGCGCCTTCTTGCGGGCGCATGGGATTCGGACGCATTTGACTCGTTTGGCGCCGCGCATGACCGCGCATAATGCAAAGCCATTCAAACAAGCAAGCAGGGCGGGTTTAAAACCCGCCCTGCTTTTGCTATGCGGCGCGGCTTATTTGTCGGTCACAAACTCCTTAAATGATGTGGCCAGCCCCGCAAGCGACTGAATCTCGCTTGGAATGATAATCTTGGTGGCTTTCCCATCAGCAGCCTTGGAGAACGCCTCCAAGCCCTTGATCCTGATGACGCTGTCGCTCGGATTCGCATCGTTTAACAGCCGCAGCGACTCTGCAAACGCCGTCTGAACCATCCTGATCGCTTCCGCCTCGCCCTGCGCTTCCCGGATTTTCTGCTCGCGGACGCCTTCCGCGCGCAGGATCGCCGATTCCTTTTCAGCCTCGGCGCGCAAAATGGCAGATTCTTTTTCACCCTCGGCCACCAGAATCTGGCTGTGCTTTTCACCCTCGGCCCGCAGAATCGCTTCCCGGCGTTCGCGTTCCGCCTTCATCTGCTTTTCCATCGCGTCCTGGATTTCACGCGGCGGCAGAATATTCTTTAATTCGACGCGATTGACCTTGATGCCCCATTTATCTGTCGCTTCGTCGAGCGTGGCGGTGATCTTTGTGTTGATGGTGTCGCGCGAGGTCAGCGTGCTGTCAAGCTCCATCTCGCCGATGATGTTGCGCAGCGTCGTCGCGGTCAGGTTTTCAATTGCTGACATCGGGCGCTCCACGCCGTAGGTAAACAATTTGGCGTCCGTCACCTGATAGAACACGACCGTATCGATCTGCATGGTGACGTTATCCTTCGTAATTACAGGCTGCGGCGCGAAATCGACCACCTGTTCCTTGAGAGAAACCTTTTTGGCGATGCGGTCGATAAACGGCGTCTTGATATGGAATCCGGTTTCCCACGTCCCGGCATACGTCCCCAGCCGCTCGACGACATAGACAGAAGCCTGCGGAACAATTTTAATGTTGCTGATCACAACGATCAGGATGATCAACAACAGGATTCCCAAAACAATTGCCATAATATAATCCTCCCCAATATCTGGTTATTCACAGCGTTCAACGATCAGCTTCACGCCGTCGATCGCAAGCACACGCACCCTTGTATTTTCCGCGATGGCGTCTGCGTTTGATGAGCGTGCGCTCCAATCCAGACCGTTCACCTTGACGCGGCCTGTGGCCAGGTCATTGTCGATCGCCTGGAGCACCACGCCCACCTGTCCGATAACGCTGTCAGCGTTGGTGCTCTGCTTTTTGACAAACAGCAGCTTTTTGGCGAGCGGACGTGTCGCTGCCAGCAGCACGCCGGCCACAATTACGAAAATTAAAAGCTGCGTCGGCCAGGGGATGTCGATCAAGGCTGTTACAAGGGCCGTTACGGCCGCGCCGATCGCGAACCAAATGGAAACAAGCTGAACCGTCAGGCCCTCCGCGACCGCGAAGGCAATCCCAAGCGCGAGCCAGATGATCGGTACATAGTTCAGTTCCATGCCGGCAATCCTCCCTTCCTGATTGATGGCCGGTTCCCGCGGGATCCGTTGTGTGTATGATACAATAAGCGCAGAGCGGTTATTATATCAGCATTTTGGCCGGGCGACACGCGGGCGCGGCCCGCATACAGCTTCGCTGTTTGCCCTGCATATATTGTACCACATTTCAAGCTTATTTCACAATATGCGAATGAATTCCTATTGCGAAATTTCCGCCCGCGCGGACTTTTCGGAGCGCGTCAATGCGCCCAATCTCATCCAACCGGGCGCGCACGCGGCCGATTGCGTCATATGTCTGGCTGGCCGCTCCTGCCGCAGCGCTCCCCCGCATGCCATGCGCTCTTTCTTTCAAAAAACCCCCGCGTGAAGCGACATGCTTTACGCGGGGGGCTTTCATACATGTTGTTTTAACGATAGATGGTTACACGGATTACATCCTCGACTGCGCGCAGCTTGGCGGCCAGCTCGTCGGTGGGAGCGCCCTTGAGATCGATCATCGTGTATGCGTAGTTCTGACGCGATTTATTGGTGAGGTTCTCGATATTCATACCAGCATCGGAAATCAGCACGGAAATTTTAGTCAGCATCGCGGGAATATTGCGATGGATCAGCGCAACGCGGAAATCACCGCTGCGCGGCATTGAAACGGACGGCATATTGACCGAATTTTTGATATTGCCGTTCTCCAGATAGTCAACCAGCTCCTCCGCCGCCATACGGGCGCAGTTATCCTCGCTTTCCGGTGTAGACGCGCCCAGATGCGGAATCGCCATAACGCCCGGATGGCCGAGCAGTTCGTCGCTTGGGAAATCTGTGAAATAGCAGCGGATCTGTTTTTCCTCCAGTCCGGCGAGCAAATCCTCGTTGACAATCAAATCACCGCGCGCAAAGTTGAGCAGGCGCACGCCGTGGCGCATCATCTGGATAGACTGTGAATTGATCATGCCCTTTGTTTCCGGCGTGGAGGGGATATGCAGCGTGATAAAATCACAGTTTTCATAGATCTCCTTAAGGCTGGATGCACGCCGGATGCTGCGCGAAACATTCCAGGCCGTCTCAACCGACATATATGGATCGTATCCCCAGACCTCCATGTCGAGATGGCGGGCAAAATTTGCTATACGCGCGCCGATCGCACCCAGGCCGATCACGCCAAGCGATTTTCTGGCCAGCTCCGGACCGACAAACTGCGATTTCCCCTTTTCAACCAGTTTGGGCACCTCGTCCCCCTGCCCTTTAAGTGTCTGTACCCATTCCATCGCGGGGAATACCCTGCGCGCGGACATCAAAAGCGCACAGATTACAAGCTCCTTAACCGCATTGGCGTTGGCGCCGGGCGTGTTAAATACAACGATCCCCTGCTCGCTGCATCGGTCCACAGGGATATTGTTGACGCCTGCGCCTGCGCGCGCAATGGCGGCAAGCTCGGAGCCAAGCTCCATATCGTGCATGGCGGCCGACCGGACCAAAATGCCGTTGGGCGCCTCGACATGGTCGCCGCAGATATATTTGCTGCGGTCAAACACATCCATTCCATAGGGGCTGATCTTATTGAGCGTTTTAATATGATACATATCAGGCGTTCTCCTTTTCAAAGCGCGCCATCAGCGCAACCAGTTTTTCGACGCCTTCAACCGGCATCGCATTGTAAATGGAGGCGCGCATACCACCCACGGAACGATGGCCTTTGAGGTTGATAAATCCGGCTTTTTTTGCTTCGGCGACAAATTGGGCGTCAAGCTCGTCGCTGCCTGTCACAAATGGGATGTTCATCAGCGAGCGGTCCTCGGGGACGACCGTACCTTTAAACAGCTTTGAGCTGTCAAGGAACTCATAAAGGAGCTTCGCCTTTTTCTCATTGACCGCCTGCATGGCTTCCAGGCCGCCGATTTCATCCCTGATCCATTCAAGTACCAAGCCGCAGATATAAATCGCATATGTCGGCGGCGTGTTATACATGGAACCATTCTCGGCATGCGTCGCATAATTAAACATGGTCGGCGTCGATTCGCGCGCACGGCCGATCAGGTCCTCGCGTATGATTACAACCGTCAGGCCGGCGGGTCCCATGTTTTTCTGCGCGCCCGCATAGAGCAAGCCGAACCGCCCGACATCAATCGGCTGTGACAGCACGCACGACGAAATATCTGCGACCAGCGGCACGTTTCCTGTATTGGGCAGTTCATGCCAGACGGTCCCATAGATCGTGTTATTCAGGCAGATATGAAAATAATCGGCATCCGGCGTAAAGGAAGCAGGATCCAGCTTTGGGATATAGGAGAAGGTCCGGTCCTTCGAGGAGGCGACCGCCTTACAGGAGCCATAGCGCGACGCCTCCTGATACGCCTTTGTCGCCCACTGCCCGGTCAGGACAAAATCGGCCTTCCCAGAACCGTTTAACAGGTTGAGCGGGATCATCGCAAACTGACTCGACGCGCCGCCCTGCAAAAACAGCACCTTGTAATTGTCCGGAATCTTCATGACTTCGCGCAGCAGCGCCTCGCAATGGTCGATGATCGCCTGGTACTCCTTGGAACGATGGCTCATCTCCATGACCGATTCGCCCGTCCCTTGATAGTCGAGCATTTCAGCCGCTGCGCGTTTGAGCACCGCCTCCGGCAACATCGAGGGTCCCGCCGAGAAATTGTAAACCCTTCCCAAAGTAATTACCTCCCTGTGTTCAATTTGGCCCAACATCCATTTTATGTGGACCATACCCGAAAAAAATCATTACCGTCATTATATTTCTATTTTGCGGATTCGTCAATCCCGCTGGGCGCGACGTAACGATTCCCCTCCAGACGTTCCGGCGTGCATGGCGCGCGTGACCCGTGCGCGGGTCACAGCGGCGGCGTCCACTCCGGCGTCCGCCGCCTTCGCATGGCTTTCCGAAGCGCGGCAGTCGCCGCACTTCGGGCGCAGACAAGCTGCGGCAGCGCCACGCGGCGCGCCTCATGGGACAGGGGCAGGGCGCCCCTATCCCATGGACCCAACCCCAGGGCAGGCGCAGCTTGACGATTTTACCACAGAACGCACCGGCGAGCGTCGGATACGCTTACACCAAACAGAGGTGGGGATAACACAAGGAGGAGGGTCGTTCGACCCTCCTCCTTATGAGGCGCGAAACGGGGCGCGGCCGCGATTTATTCGCGCCCGGCGCTATTGCGCCGGAAAGCCCCGCATAGCCAGCGCCGCCAGGCAAACACAGCGTCCGGCGGTGAGCGGCCCGCGCGGGCCGCTCCTTAGCGCATGGATTATACGCGCCTGATCTGTCCCTTATCCATCACAATTGTCTCGTCGCACAGGCCCGCAGCCTCGTCGGCGTCCGAAGTCAGCCATAACACGGCCGCGCCGCTTTGCAGCAGCTTGTTCACCTCAAAATAAAGGCGCATCCGCGCCGGGATATCGACGCCGGCAGTCGCGTCACAAAGAATATAAACGATACCGCGGCGGCGTATGGCGCGTTCGACCAGTTCCCGGCGCTGATTACCGCCAGTGATATATTCTCCGCGTTCGCGCATACCGATATAAGCGCCGAAGGTGCGGCCCAGCCGTTTGGTAAACGTATCCCAACCGACGCTTGCACGTACACCCAATCCGTCGCGCCGGCCACCCTGCGAAGCCTGATCGTAGGAACGGATCAGAGCTTCGTCCTGTGCGTCGAGCGCAAGCACGACGCCCGCGTTCATTGCCGCGACCGGCGAACGCGTCTCCAGCGCCTTGCCGCCGACATACAATGCTCCGGTATATTCATACAGCCCCGCCAAAGCGCGCGCAAGCTCCTCCTTACCGCAGCCCGCAGCGCCCATCAGCGCGGTGATCTGCCCGCGCCGCAGCGTCAGCGAGACGTCCTCAAAGCCCGGCCCGCACAGATGCTCGGCACGCAGCGCCTCGTCCCCCAATTCAACCGGTTCCCGCTTATATAGATCTTTGGCTTTGACGCCATAAACCGCTTCAATCAATGCGGCCTTATCAAACGAACTGGTCGGAGCCGCACGCACAAGCGCGCCGTCCTCCATCACACATACCGTATCCGCTGTGGCGAGCACCTCGTCCAAGTCGTGAGAGATAATCAAAAACGATTTGCCGCGCGCTTTCAGCCCATTGACCGCACGATACAAACATTGTTTTTCCTCAGCGTTCAGGCGTGTCGACGGCTCATCCAACAAAAAGACCTTTGCATTCTCAGAGACGCACGCACGCGCGATTTGGATCAACTGGCGCTGCGCCGGACTAAGCGCAGACGCCGGCGCGCGCGGATCGAGCGACAACCCCATATCTCGGAACAATTCCTGCGTGGCGGCGATCATACGCCTGTTGCTGATCACCGGCAGGCCCGGCGCGCGCAGCTCCTGCCCAAAAAAGATATTTTCATAGACCGACAGATTCGTAAATATCTGCTGATTCTGCGCCGTCAGGATCAAACCATTGTCTGTGGCCTCCGTCGTATTGCGGATCACTGCGCGGCGCCCGTCTATGTAAATCTCCCCGCTGTCCGCCTCAAATACGCCCATAATCACCGAAAACAGCGTGCTCTTACCCGAGGCGTTGCGCCCCACGATGGCGCCTACCTCCCCCTCGCGCAGCGTCAGATCAATGTCATGCAGATAAAATTCACTGTTGATCCGGCGGCATAATCCGCGCAGCTCCAGTATGGTACGTTTTTCCATCGATTCCATCACCCCTTGGCTGTCCCGCTATCGGCTTGCAGCTTCCAAAGCAGCCACAGCCTTTGCCACGTCAAGGCCCTTGTCCTCGTCGAATTTCCCGCGTCCAAGATATGCGCCGAGTTTCGAAAGCTTGATGGCGCCGTCTGTCTTGAGAAAACTTTCCGTCTTTTTGCCGCCGACCGTCATGACGGCGACGCTGTCGACATTCACCCTGTATCCCGCCTCACGCAGCAAAGTGATGACACGGCCGGAACACTGCTGCGCATGGATTCGCGGATTATCGACGGCATACCGTTTGCCTTTGTCGTTGATGATCCACTGCTTGTCGTCGGCGCCGCCGTAATATTCGCCGCTATAGCACAGATCATATACAAGCAGCACGCCGAAATAGCCTACCAGCACATGATCGGCCCAACCGGACAGCCCGCCTGAAACAAGCCGCACATTATCCAGCACGCGAAAGCCGCGCGGCGCGGCAAATGTGCGCAGCCGTTTGGATACTTTGCGCTTTTCATTTTCTATCGTATCGGGATGCATCTTTTTATAAATAAAAAGCACGATGCCGATAATGAACACCGCAGCGCAAAGCGCCAGAAAAATTATTTGTCCTGTTTGCATAATATGTCTCCCCCTGTATCGCGTATCGCGCGCAAAACCCACCCGCGGACGATTCTATCCGTCCGCTGACGCGGCCGATATGATGAAGCTATTGTATCATAGATTGCCCCGATTTGGCAACCGCACGGCTTTTAAAAGGCGGCGCTTGACGAATCGCGCCGATGCGGTATACTATTAACAGCCAGTTTAAACGCGCCTGCAAAGGAAGGCCGAAGGCACGGCCCTCTGCGGCTGCCTGCCACAGCAGCCGCAGGCGCTTTCATTTTTATTTATGCCGCGCCGTGCGGCGGAATGGGGGATATTTATGATTCAATATATACGGCGTCTTGCGCTTTGCTGCGCGCTGCTCGCCAGCCTGAGCCTGGCCGCCTGCGGCGGTAATCAGCCTGTCGCCGACAGCGGCATGGCCGTTATGCAGACAGGGCCTGTTGTCAGCGAACCTGACCCGGAGGCCGCCATTGAAAAAATTTATGAAACGGTCACGATCGACGGTCTTTCCGATGCCTCCGAGGAGGATTTGACGGACAAATTCTTTATCGACACGTCGCTTTTGGATGAATTTTATGTGCGCTATTCCTCGGGCCGGTTCGGCGTGGCTGATGTGTTTATTCTCAAGCCGTCAAGCCCGGACGACGCGCCCAAGGTGCGCGAGATGCTGGAAAGCGTCAAGCTTTCAAGGATTAAGGAGTTTGAAAACTACGATGTCTACGATTCCTATCAGATCGCGCAGGACGCCCAAATATTTGAGCAGGGCGGATACATTATCATGCTGACGCTGGCTGATACCGAGGGCGCGCGCTCGATTATCGATCAGTATATACCGCGCACCTGACAACAGCGCGCCGAAAGGAGCAAAGCCATGTCCAAAACGAATCCGGCCGGCCGTGTCGTCCTCTTTGACGAGGTGCGCGGCCTGTGCCTGATCCTGATGGTCTTTTACCACGGCATGCTCGATCTCGTTACAAGCGGCGTCGATCTGACCTGGTTTTTTTCATCGGTTATGCAGCGGTTTTTACAGCCGGCTGTCGCCGGTACGTTCATCTTTATTTCCGGTGCGGTCAGCCGTTATTCGCGCAGCAATCTGCGGCGCGGACTGGCGGCGCTCGCCTGTGCCTTTGCTGTGACAGTCGTCACCTTTTTTGTCATGCCCGCCACGCCCGATCTGTTTGGCATCCTGCATCTGCTGGGCGTGTGTATGCTGCTGTTTATTCCGCTGCGGCCGCTGCTTGACCGGATCCGGCCTGCGGCTGGAATTTGCCTGTTCGCAGTCTGTTTTTTGGCAACGTACAATCTTCCCTGGCATGTCGTTGGTATGGGTCCTCTGTCCGCACGGCTGCCGGATACGCTGTATTCAAATCCGTACCTGTTCTGGCTCGGTCTGCCCGCACCGGGATTTGTGTCCGCTGATTACTTCCCGCTTTTCCCTTGGGCGTTTATATTTTTCGCAGGCGCGTCTTTCGGCGTTTTGGCAAAGAAAAAGCGCCTGCCGGCGATGTTTTACCGAGGGCATTGCGCTGCGCTTTCATGGATCGGGCGTCATTCCCTGTTGATTTATCTGGCGCATCAGCCCCTTTTGATCGGCCTGTTTGCCATCGTGCTGCCCTTGTTTGGCTATCAGGTTGCATTTTAACGGCCCTTTCTTATCCGGCGCCATGTCTGAGCATTTCCAAATGCAGACACTATGAGTGTGCAAAACAGGATGGACGCAGCGCGTCCTTTGGTACGGTCTGCTTTTTATAACCTGGATACACAGTCAGAGGACAACAAATGAAGGCCCTGCAAAAAAGGAGCTGAATTTTATAATGGTGATTGAACGGCTGGACGGCTGCTTTTCTGTCTGTAAGCTGCCGGATTTTTCTTTGGTCGATTGGTCGGACCCATTTCTCTTTCTTGCCAGGACGGATACCGAATATTCCCTCGTCTGTTCGGCCGGCCGGGCGCCTGCGAATGCTTGCTGCTGCGAGCATGGATGGCGCGCCCTGCGCATCGCGGGGACGCTTGATTTTTCACTGACCGGCGTGCTTTCCACGCTCACCGCGCTCCTGGCTGCCGCGCAAATTCCTGTTTTTGCTGTATCAACCTATGACACGGATTACATCCTCACACGTGAAACTGATTTTGACCGCGCCATTTGCGCGCTTGCCGACGGCGGTTGTACAATCGTTTGACAACAGCATGCAGCGGGCCGCCTTTAAGACGGCCCGTACTCCCCATGGACAAAAAGAGGGACCGGATGTCCTGACATCCGGTCCGAATCTGTTTGAGGTGTGTTTTGAGGAGGGTAGAGTTACTCAAGATATTTGCGGCTAATCTTGAGTACGTTTTTATTATACCCCAATTTCAAGTTTGTTTGTTACGGACTTATGTCTGAATTATAAAAAAAAGTGACATCTTCTCTTAACAAACTATAAATACTGGTAACATATGTTTCAAAATTATACGTCGCTTTACCAGCGGCGGCAGCGATGATAGGAAGAAATTTGCATTTTATTTTGCACTTTGTTATAATATTCACGTAATATTTTCAAAAGCGGCGGCGCCCCTCCCCTTATGTTATCCCCGCCTCTGTTTGGCGCGATCGTATCGGGCGCGCCGGTGCGTTCTGTGGTAAACCGCCAGGCCGCCTCTGGCCCATGAACCCAACCCAGAGGCAGGTGCAGCCTGCATAAATGCTGAAACCTGCCCCTCTGTTCGCGTAGCAGCCTGTATTAACGCAGCGCCCGCCCCACTGTTTGCGGCGCAGCCTGCATCAACGCAGTGCCAAACCCACTGTTCGCGGCGCAGCCGATTAAAGTTTTTCGCCGAAGCCTTTTTTCAAAAAGGCTGGAGCGCAGCCGATTAAAGTTTCCGCCGAGGCCTTTTTTCAAAAAGGCAGGAAAGTTTTATATTGAGGCCTTTTCTCAAAAAGGCCGGAAAGAAGGATGGGCCATGCCGGAGCTGAACGCCAAAGAAGCCGCAGTGCTCGAGGTCGTCCGTGACGCAATCGATCATGGACTCGCCCCAAGCGTACGGGAAATATGTGCGCGCCTTGGTATGAAATCCACGTCGACCGCACACCATTATTTAAAGAGCCTTGAGGAAAAAGGATATATTGAACGTGAAGGCAGCCTCAACCGGGCGATTCGCCTGCCATGCGGCAATGTGACGCGCGTCCCGCTCGTAGGTACAGTGACAGCCGGTCAACCAATCCTTGCGGTTGAATCAATTGAAGCATATCTGCCTGTACCAATACGCGGCGACGCCAAGGATTTCTTCGCGCTGCGTGTGCGGGGTTCCAGTATGATCAAAGCGGCTATCCTTGACGGCGATATCGTCATTGCACAACGTCGCGATACGGCTGAAGACGGTGATATCGTAGTCGCGCTGATCGACGACGAGGCCACAGTTAAACGGTTCTTTCGTGAGAAAAAACGGTACCGCCTCCAACCGGAAAACGACGCTATGGAGCCAATTTATACAGACCATGTGACGATTCTCGGCCAAGTGGTGGCACTGATCCGTGAGTTTTGAAAAAATCCAGATCAGACAGCCATAGCCCACAACCATCATTTGAAAGGACTGTATATAATTTGATTAAAGCAATTTTTTTTGACATTGACGGCACACTTGTCAGCTTTCAGACGCATGCCATCCCCGAAAGCACCAAACGCGCTTTGTGCGCGGTGCGGGAACATGGCGTGCGTCTCTTTATCGCGACAGGCCGCCACCGCCTGCTTATAGAGGAGGGCAATATCCTTGAGGGCTTTCCCTTTGACGGTTACGTAACACTCAACGGCCAATTCTGCTATACAACGGCCGGCGAGGTTATCCATGAAGCGCGCATCGAGCCTGCGGATGTTGCAGGTCTGCTTGCACGCCTTGATGAAAAGCCGAGCGCCTGCCTCTTGATCGAGCGCGACCGGATGTATGCCAATTTAATCGATGAACACGTTCAGCGGGCCTGGTCGGCTGTTAAATTCTCTACACCGCCGTTGGGCGATGTGAAACAGGCGCTGCACAACAATATTTATCAAATTAATCTTTTCCTGCCGCAAGAGCAGGAAGCCTTCTATCTGGACGCTATGCCGCACAGCGCCGCGACGCGCTGGAGTCCTTATTTTTCAGACATTGGACCAAGCGGCGGCTCCAAAGCGGTTGGAATCGAAAAGCTTGCAGCGCATTTTTCCATTCCAATGTCAGATGTTATGGCGATCGGCGATGGAGAAAATGACATCGATATGCTGCGTGCCGCCGGTATCGGCGTGGCCATGGGCAATGCCAGCGACGCGGTTAAAAGAGCGGCTGATTATATAACGACTGATGTTGATCACGACGGAATTATAAATGCTTTTAAACAATTTTTCCCATTTATTTTTTAGTTAAAAGGCATCTTACAACATTCATGGCAACCCGAATTGAATAAAGAAAATAAAAAACCTTCACTAAAAAGTGAAGGTTTTTTGTGCTGGCGAAGACCTATCTTCCCAGGCAGTCACCCGCCAAGTATTGTCGGCACAACTGAGCTTAACTTCTGTGTTCGGGATGGGAACAGGTGGAACCTCAGCGTAATAAACA
>ERZ808041.751-NODE-751-length-19092-cov-50.880884_pt1 | contig 19092 bp, 14 predicted proteins | sample MGYA00380192_ERZ808041 | MGnify/ENA primary metagenome ERZ808041 (study PRJEB31490, sample SAMN06133412) | mouse gut metagenome | isolation source: Z1_1 | host: mice | place: China: Chengdu | collected 2015-05 ... | reverse complement strand
GGTAAATCCCAGGAAGGCAATTATTCAGGAACTTAAAAGGCTGGGGACGGATCTTCTTTCCGGAAGGGATCTGTAGCATCAACCTTTTTGTTAGTCGGGATTTTCACAATATGAATTTCATCATCTTTTCAGAAGACAAATGATAAGCTATGATGGAGCTGCCATACGTCAGCTAAGACAATAAAAAAGAGGAATTAAAGGAAGATTGAAAGAGTCAGCAGGTTGTATATCAGTCATTTAGAAAAGACTAATTATATCTTCAATAAATATGATTATACGCTCTTTCGGGGAGATAGCGGGCTTTTTTCTTTTATTTCTGATTTAACTTTCCGGATCTTTTTCTACACAAAACTATAATGTCAGTTTGTTTTCAAAGATTTTACCCTTTCAGTATGTCTTTGGGGGCACAAAAAGTTGTCGAAGAGGCTACTTTTGCAAGATTATATGCTATGGCCAGCAATCCGAACTCAATATCAACCTTCTCCACTCCACGAAGATAAAACCTTCTTGGATTGTTTGTTGTTTTGAGATTGCCAAACACTGCTTCTACATCCTGTGCCCGCTGACCCTGTAGATTGTAATTTTACCTGTGGAAAAACGGAAAAGCGTATATATATCACTTTTACAGGGGTATGATTTGAGAATGTCCATCCTTATTTGAATGGTGTAGACGTGCATTCGTTTTTAAGATAGGATTGCCTTTGTACTTGATATATGTACGGATTTTTATAATTTGTTTTATGTATAAAATTGATTATGCCAATAGTCTTAAATACATATTTTACTCACTCATAATATAAAAACGGTTCTTCCTTCCTAAAGCTGAAAAGAAGAACCATTCGTTTATAATGATGTTGTCTGAAATAAGTGCCTAGGGTTTCTTTCGTACAGCACGAACATGAATTACCTCATTACGATCCATCCCGGATGTAGAACCACTTTCTGCTGTATATGTATAAGCGGTGGTTCCCGGGTCCGTTATAGCGGTGGAGGTCCAATAATTCTCCGACAGGTCATCTTTCATATAAAGTGCTTCTTCTTGTGCAGGAAGATACCATACCATGTCCGTTTGTTCTAAAGTCGGTACATAGATTGTTTCTCCGGAATTACTCTTTCTTTCTACCCCAAATCTGTTCTTCTTTGCACAAGCCCATGCTGCAAACTCGCTTGGGTTGACTGGCAACTCTTTATCTGGGACACCTCCCCACGATTCCAATTGGCTCATGATGATTGACGCTTCGTTGATGCCATCAAAGTTGTATAGCTCCCATGTGTTTGTAATGCCGTCTGTCGGGCTTATGGCGATGGTCAGGGACGGAACTTTAGCAAAGTTAACAATAACTTTCCAAGTTCCTAGCACAGCCAATCCACTACTTTCCACATAAGAATGGTCTCCAAAGATTTCAAATAGTACATGTATAATTCCTGACCAAAGGCCGGATGGCATGGAATAAGTAATCTTCATATCCGAACTCCAGTTGAATCCCCAAGGATAGTCTTTTCCCTGAATACGTTCCACTCCTATACCATTGTTCCATGCCGGACAGTATTGTTTGAATGTAAATGTCTTCGGTTTTGCATTTGGATCATTAGCCGGAGCGAGCGAGAGTACAATTTCACGGTCTTTTTCCGATATATTCTCTTTAAGGAAAACATATATTGGGACCTCACCGAAGGATGAACCGGTCAGAGTGCTTGCACCACAATAATCCTTGAGCCAATACCCTTGGTCAACCAGATTTTTTATTCCGTCGTCAGCAAATTTTTCAACAAAAGTAACATTTTCCTTGTCATTGGATGTCAAGGTCCAACCTCCTTCTGGGAACTTGTCCGCCTTAATGGCAATGGGATAAATGACATAATGCGCATCCTGTGTTTCAGGTTGGGAAACGAACTCCAATTCATATTCCGGCGTGATTGAGAGTTTATATGTCACAGTTGTACCTGTCTTCCACTCTGTATTTCCGATGGACGCAGTGAGTGTGCGGTCAACACCGGAAGCATTGGTAAATACCACTTCCACCATCGCATCAGCCGGTAATGTTTGCGGCAACATCATGAATGTGCCTTCTGCAGAGGTGATTTCCGCTCCGTTGGCTTCACTTCCGGTAGTTTCTTTGTTCAATTCCTGCGAGAAATCCACAGTCGCATCACCAAGAGTCCATGTACCGGCAACCATATCGTAAGTTCCGGCATTTTTGACACCTTTCAAAGCCACGCTCTTGATAGAGCCGGGCTGCATCTGGCTGCCCACGGCAAAACGGACGGCGGTGCAGATATGCTTGAAGTTGAGAGGTACAGCCGCATTGTTGTTGCCCGGTATTTCATTGGTAGTAGCCACCACAATGTCTTTCTGGTCGGCAGCATCTGCCGGAACGGTGTATTTAAGTTCTTTGCTTGACGGATCGGACGGAGTGATCAAGCCACCGGCATCCGTCGGTGCCCAGGCATAGAATTGGAACGAATGGTCTGCTCCCGGCCAATAGTATATTTGTTCCGTGCTCCATATAGCACCTGTTCCAACGGAAGCAGCCGCGTTGGAAGCATTCGTGTTCATGTAGAACTGGTCAATGGACGCCCCATTCTTACTCCAGTATGCCAGCACATGGAACTTATTATAGAAATTGTCTTTGCCAACAAGCGTTCCGCGTGTCAAGGCTTGTTCGCCCTCAAAGCCGGACACGTTGATACCGTCCGACACAATGGCACGGACACAAAGCGTGTCTGCCGAGTCGTCCGACCGCAACACGAAACGGTCCGCGGTATATCCTTCGTCATCACTACCGGCATATCCCCTTGTCTGCATGTTCTTATCGGACGATATGCCAAAACAAATGTTGTCACCGGCTTTCTCCGGATTCCCGCTTTCGAGAAAGTCCTCGTTATTGCACGAGAAAAGTAGCGTGCACAGCAACATCGTCGCCATGCCGCCCGCCATCCAACTCGGATTTTTCTTATGTACCTTCATTTCTTCTGTTTTATATTTGTTTGCCTGAACGGCTGTTAGTGAGTGTAAGGGGACATTCAACCCCTTACACCCTGTAGGTAGATCGTCTATTCCATGGATGATAATTCCAGAATACACGATGCTAAACCGGTCTTATGAAAGATGTTGGATTAGTTGCCGCTCTGGGTTGTGGGAACGGCCAAGTCTTTGTCAATGTCAGTTGTGTTCCAGTCAGTAATATTGTCAACCTCAAACTTGATAGGATTAAGCGGTTTGTCTGTTATATTTTCAGAAGTCAAAGTAGCCTTGAAATCATAGCAGTAACCGAGCTTGAACTCAACATTCTTAATTGTTACTTCGTGGTCGTAAGAACCTAACAATACGTCACCCTGATACAATTCTGCCGTGAAAGTTACAGTATATGTAGCGGTAGCAGCCATCGGGATCATCAGCTTTTCGTTGTAGCTTTCAGAAGTTGTAGCGTTAGCAATGACAGCAGCTTCATCAGCGGTAGCATTGTTGGCTACCACATTGCCGAAGTTCAATGTAAGATTGTTATCCGCCTGAGCACTCCAAGTGTTACCGGCAGCGGTTACTGTCAAAGTACCTTTTGTGTAAGCATCCGTGATTTTCACATTGCTTACTTTTACATTGTAACCCTCACCTACTGTATTCTCGAACGAGAATTTCACTTTTGAAAGCTGGTGGTCGAATGTCATGCTAACAGGAGTTGCGTATGTCTCCGTTACTTCTGTTCCAGCAATTTGTGTGGGAGCTGCGTGAAGCAAGTCAACCTGGTTTGCATCAGTGTTGGTGAAAGCAACCGTCATTTCTACCTTTGTGGCATTTTTAGGCAATGTTACACTGGAAACATTTGTCGCTACACTGTAAGGCGCAATGGCACCGAAAGTGTAAGTGTTGTCCGGAACCCAGTACTGCAATATATCGTATGACCATTTGGTAGCAGATGCCGAACCTTCTTTATACACTTTGTCACCCTTGAAGATCTGGCCTGCCTGTGTGAAACCATACACGGCGAAGTCTTCCAAAGTTTCTTTAGTGAGACTCGGATCCACGCTGCGTGTTCCGTTGTTCACGAACGCGTTGCTGAAACCGATGGCCTTAGACTGTGCCATTTCCACGGTCTCGTCGTTGCTGCAACTTGCCAACATGGCTGTTGCTGCCAATCCAATCAAAAAGATCTTTTTCATTTGATTAAAAATTAAATTGTGAATAAAAATGTTTTGATAACTCTCTATGCAAATTAAAGAGGAAGTTCGATGTCCTCGTAATCTCCCCAGTCGTCCACATCCACGTCGAAGCCGGAGCCGCCTTCCGTACCCTCTTCGTCGGAAATCTCGATGCCCTTCACCACGATGACACCTCCTTGCGGTTGCGCCGCCACCTGGTCGGTCACGTCGAAATCGAACGACTTGATTTTTCCGTTCTTCAAGCGTACTTCCAGATTCAGCCCGTACTTACGTTCTGCCCTTGTGCCGTAATGTCCGTTAGGGAAATCGGGTATTCCGAAAGAACGCACCAAAGCCTGTGTGCCGAAATCTTCCACTGTACAATCATACAGCACGGTAGCAGCTTCATCTGACGTGTGCCCGCTGTTCAGCCATACCGCCTGCGCCATGCCCGCCAAGGCACCGCGTGCCAGCGACACGTATTCCACCCCGTGGCTGAACTCGTAACGCACCAGATAGGTGAACACCAGCGGGTGCATGGTGACCGGTATCACATCGGTTTCGGTCGAGCGTTCCGCCACGTATGACTCCATGTAACTGCCGTAAAGCATATCGGGCTGGTTCACCGTGTTCTCGTTTTTCGTGTCCATATAAGAATTACCGAGGTAAGAGGAACGGGTACGGGTTCGTGTGGTGGCCTTTGCCGAAGCGAACGACTGCATCTCGTCGAATACGATGTATTCCGTGTCGTTGTTGTAGAACAGCAGGGAGTGTTCCCCCGGCCGCATATACACGACCTCCCCCTCGGGAGCGATGTTGACGATCTCATCCGAGCCGTCCGTGTTGTACACCTGCATACGCAAGCCATCCGGTATTCCGGGACGCAATGCGTCGTATTCCATACCGAACGATTCCTGCCAAGTCGGGAAGTTTTTCCAGTCCGTACCGTTCTCGTAGGTGTATTGCCATTCCTTTTCATATTCCGCTTCTATGCGCACCTCCGATTTCGGGGCGTGCGGGTCGTGGTCAAAGCACAAGTCCTTGTGCCCGCATGACGAAAGCAGCATGAGCATTCCCGCGAGCAAGGGAACGTATTCCATTACAGTATATACCTTTTTCATTTCATGCCTCCTTTCTTATTGTTGCTGTTGCCTCTTCCGAGAAGCCATACCAAAGAGATTTCCGCTTTCGTCGGGCCGAACCAGTGCCGGTTTTTAGTGGCCTGCCATACATAGTGGCTGTCCAAGGGGACGTACTCGTAGTATTTTCCTCCCCAGTAGCCCACGCCAAGCGTAAAGTCGATATTCAGGCGGGTTGCGACGGGCAGCGAGTAACCGTATTCCACGCCAGCCGCGTAATTCGTCTTGTCCCAGAGCATTCCGCCGGGTTCACCGCCCATGTAACCTTTGCCTCCCCACTCGAAATCGTAAGTGAACGCCTGCCCGTATATGCCTATATGATGTCCCGTAAGAGGCTTTTCATGGGCTTTCTTCCCGAGCCAGTAACGCACGGCGAGGTCACCGCCATAGACGCGCCAATAACGGTGGTTGCTGTTCTTTTTCCACCAGCCATACATCCAGTTGCCACTGATTGACCAGTTCTTGCCCAAGTAAAATTCCACCCCGATATTGGGAACGGCCAGTACGTCATAGAGCATGTCGGTCTTGAGAGCCATGTAGAAAGGTTTTGAAGTTTCAGAGGAAACTGCCACGACCGTATCCGCTTTCTCCACAACGGTTGTCGTGTCTGCGGGAGTCGGCACAACCGGTTCTTCCTTGACAACCGTTTTCTCCTCGATTAGCGGTTTTTGACGCACGGTCACGAGAATGACACTGGCATTCCGGATCCGGTCAAAGAAATGCTTGTGCATGTAATGCCAGGTACGGCCATATTGCAGCTCCATCAGGTGTTTCTTGCGGCTGTCAACCAATACACCTTTATTACCATAGGTAAATTCAGGCACGTTGCGCAACACGTCCACCGCCTCTTCCTTGTGGGGCATGTCGGATACTTCGACCAGCTCCGCGAGGCGTTCCCACGCGATAAATCCTTCGGGACGTGAAATGATACCGTCCGGAAGCGATACGCGTTCACGTACATAACGCTCCAAGGAATTACGGCGTTTTTCCGCCAGCATCCTGTTGACTGTAAAACCGCCCTCGGGCGAAGCTGAACCACAGAAAGACACCCCGGTCAATTCGAGCGTGCTGTCTTTTTTCACACTTTCCAGAAACGACACCACTTCGGACAGGCGCGCGGCGTTGTTGCCGTAAGCCGTGTCCAGTGCCGAGTTACCGACCGGGAATCCGATACAGACCTCCTTCCGGCTCTCTTGCCCGAACGCCTGGATGCATCCGAGCAACAAGAACGCTGATACTATTAAGCTTCTCATATGCATGTTATCTTTACTTTAAGGTCCGTTTCTTTACAAGAAACGGATTGTTTGCACAATGTGCTGATAACCAGTATTGTTTGAGAGGGTAATGCGCTGTTTGTTTAACAAAAACATGTTTTTGGGACACAACCTGTAAAAAAATCTACATTCCAATAGCTTACTATTCTGGATTTTTTCATATTTTTGCATTGGTAATCCGTTTCTTGTAAAGAGACGGATAATTTTGTCTGACAACCAAACCCTACAGATCTTTAATAATCAGTTCATTCGCCTTGTCGATAACGGAAACGTCAATCGAAGCGAGATATATCTGCGTGGTGGTAATGGAATCATGCCCGAGCGCGTCCGAGATGACATTGACCGGTACGTTCTTCGACTTGGCGATGGTCGCCCAAGCATGGCGGGTAGTGTACGTTGTGAGCGCAACGGGCAGCTTTATCATTCCGGCTATGATTTTAAGGGATTTGTTTACGTGGTGCAACGCCGTCTCATACTGCTTGCGCTCGTTCTCTCCGGGGCGGGTTATGACCGGAAACAGGTACGGCGATTCCTTGTCCGAGTGGCGGTCAACTATTTCCTCTATCTGTTTGATGACCTTTATGTGCAGCAGCTGGCCGGTCTTGTGGCGGCGGTAGGTCAGCACGCCGTTCTGGATGTCGGCCTTCTTCAGGAACGCCGCGTCTATGAATGACATCCCCCTGCAGAGGAAAAGAAAAAGGAAGAGGTCACGGGCAAATTCAAGGCCTGGTTTTAGCGAGAGGTCAAGATTTCTGATCCGCCTGATGTCATTGATTGATATGGCCCGTTTGAGGGTCTTCTCCGTCCCGGTGAACACCGTGCGGAATGGTTTCCGGTCTTCGGTCAGCTCCTGTTCGACGCCACGGTTGTAAACAGCACGGAGTATGCGCATGTAAAAGGATATGGAGTTCGGCACAATCCCTGTTGCAGTCAGGTACGCCTGATAATCTTCCATGAGTATATGGTCTATCGAGCCAATATAAATGTCCCTGTTATCCCGGAATTGTTTGAAACTGCCAAGCGCAGCATTATAGTTCTTGGCGGTGCCGGAGTGGTTTAATTGCCGTAGCCGTTCGATGACACCCTCCATGAAATTGAAAAAGCTGTCCCCCTCTTCGGAATGCCGGAACTCCGCCACCACATCATCCGATGAATAACTGCGGCACTGCTTGTCAAAACGCTCTATGATTTTGTACAGCCGTTTCATATCCGATTGCAGCTTCCGAGTTATCGACTGCATGACGGTCGTCCGCCTGACATTGTCGGCCAGAACCGGCTTGGAGCGTTCTTCGTCCCATTCATGGGGGAACACCTTGTAACCGGTCGTGATCTGTCTGACGGTACGTCGGTGAATTACAACATAGACGATAGTGCCCGGACGGTCTTTGACCGTCGAGGGGCGGAATTTTGCTTTTACTGTAGCCATACTTTATATTTTAAATTAATACTGTCCCATCATCATTGCTTACACTTACGGCACGTAAAAACGGTCAGCACGATACAGAGTGCAAGAAAACCTGCCGTACAGCCGAACGTTTTCTAGAGCATGGCACTGTGTATGAGCCGGGCATTGGCCATACAGGTGCGGATGAAAGCCGCCAAAAGAAAAATGAGCTTTTCCATCATACATCAAAAGGCGGTGGTGGAAATTATCACACGGTCTCTCATTGGCAGGCGGCCGAGCAGTCTCGCACCTTCCTTGTCCATCCTATCGGCCATTTTCTGGCAAATCGCCTCCCTTCCCTGCTCAAGCGTCCGCTTGGCCTTTTCGCTGACGGAAATCGTGCTTGCCTCGTGCAGGGAAGGGACGGTCCCGTCCAGTTTGGTCAGGGCTTCCGAGAGTCTGTTTTTCGAGTTTTCCACCTTGTCACGTAAGAATGCGGACGGTTGCATAATTGTTTCCCAGAGCGTCGCTCATGCGGTCTTTCTCCTGCATCTTTTCGGCTGTCGGAAATGCAGCGTCTATTTCCAAGCAATCAAATCCGTCCTTGCTCATGGCTTTTATCGTTTTCGTTCACTCTTCGGTTTTCTGCCGATCACCCTTTCCGCTTCACGGGTGCAACGGCGTGCCCATTCCCGTTCGTCCCCGTCCTCGCGTCTTCCCTAAGGCAGGCCACTGGAACTTCCATCGCCGCTGTCCGGGGAGGCTGTGCAGATATCATCCCTGCAAACAAGGGCACGGTAAGATCTGTCAGCTCTTTATGGTTCGCCACCTCCCGGTAATCGAACCTGTCGTCAAACACTTCCATGACCTTTTCGGAAATGAAAAGGCAGCGGCTCCCGCCGTCCGTGTCAATAGTATATGGCGTTGCCTTTCTTCAGCACGTAACCATGCAATATTTTCTTGTTGTCACGCAGCTCCCAAAATTTATAGCTCATGCTCTGGGGTCCGGCCGCGTACTCGTCCCATGACCGGCTTTTCATAGATTGCAGGGGTTCCATGCAATCCCGGTTCACATGCCCGATGTTTGTCTCCCGCACCTCGGCGGCGGTCGTCCAGCCCCGTTGCAAGGCCACACGCCCGGCTGCCCGCTGTGCTCACAGGTGTATGTCATGGTCGTTGTTGACATTTCCCCGTTCGTCGATACGGCAGAACGTGCCGTGAAGATGGGGAATGCCTCTCTTGGATTCCAGATGCAGCCACACCGTGCCCTTGCTGCCTTGGTTTTCGGGGAATAGGTTTTGCCGTTCTTGTCAAGCAGTTCGATGTTGTCGAACTCACCCATGAAGTCGTCCCACAACCGCCGCCAGTCGTCGATAGTAAAGTCTTTGGTGTGTTCCGGCGCAGGGCTGACCTCGATGTGAATGACGGAATTTTTGACCTTTTTGGACTTCTCCAGTGTCAGCCGCATGAAATCCCATATACCCGTGGCATCCAGACCGGACGGCAGCAAATTGTCCTTGATGATATGGAAGATAAGCTCGGGATGTTTCTTGTTTCTCGATTCTCCCGTGATATATTGAATGTCATTTATCCCGTGGGAGAGGAAATAGATTCCGCTTTTCCCATCATGGTTCCTTCTCCCGATCTTCTTTATTCCTTGTCCCGTTAGACAGATCATAAGGAAATATACACCGATTTTGAGTGATGTGTCATCATACAACAGGATGGTATCTTTATGCCGGTTAGGACAACATCATCCCAATCATTGTATGTAGGAAATATCCTGCAACAATCTGACTGCAGGCTGAAGGAATCCCCGTCAGTGCGCAAAGTTACCTTGACGCCACGACTATAAAGAGTGGTCTGGCATGCACGCTATAGTCGCCTGTCCCATATGCAATAAGTCCTGTTTTATGATTCTTTACCATAAATAACATATATTTTGTTTGCTGTTTTTGTTTTCATGCGATTTTTGCAACCTTTTTCATACAAACAGTTAATTTATATAATCATTTGTAATTCAATTATAGTTATGGCAACGGTAAAGACGGTATTGGTAAAAGGTCGGTGTAATAGCCGTGGGGCCTACCCACTGGCAGTACAGGTTCTTCATAAACGGAAGAAGAAAGTCTTTTATACGGGATATAGTATTGAGCCCTGTCAGTTTGATTCCATTAGCGGACGGGTAATCTTTAATGGTATGTATACAATGGAAACTGTCCGACGCATGAACCGCGTGTGTAGGAAAATTAGTAAGGTCCTGGACAAAGCTATTGACATATTGGAAAAAGGGGATAGTGAATATACGACATGTGACATATCCAGAATCTATGAAACCCTGACAGGGAAGGTTGGTTTTTATAGCTATTTCCAAGAGAGAATCCGTGTGCTTTTCGATACCGGACATGAGGGGACGGCAAAAGCATATGAGTCGACCCTGCATTCCATGCAAAGACATTTGTGTGAGAGTGATTTTCCATTTCCCCATCTTTCTTCCCGTCTTGTCATTAAGTATCGTGACGCTCTGCAGGAAGCCGGTGTAGGCAAGAATACGATAGGCTTTTATCTACATAATATGAAGGCAGTGTATAGGAGAGGATGTCTTGAATTGAATCTGGTATTCCCTTCACCTTTTAGTGATATTAGAATCCGGTCTGAAAAGACTGTCAAACAAAGCCTTCCTATGAATCAGGTGAAGTCTCTTGCCCGTCTGTCTCTTTCGGCCGGAACACCGGAATGCTTGGCCAGAGATATCTTCATATTCAGTATCTATACCCGTGGGATGTCGTTCGTGGATATTGCCCTGCTGAAAAAGAGCGATGTTTTTCCCGGAGTAATTCGCTATAGAAGGCACAAAACGGGTCAGTTGCTTGAAATAGGTATCAACCGGCAGATACAGAGTTTGCTGGACAGGTATGGAGATACTGCCGGTAACTACCTTTTCCCCCTGGTTGACGAGTCGGAAACTCCTTATTCGGGTTATAAAAAAGCTTATAACAAGATGAGATATGCACTGAAGAAGGTTTCAAAGAGTATCGGTATGAACCCTCCTTTACGTCTGCATGCCGCCCGTCACTGTTGGGCAACGATGGCCCGCGAAAACGGCACTCCTCTCCATACCATCAGTGAGTGTTTGGGGCATTCTTCGGAGAAAATGACCAGAATCTATCTGAAGGAACTTGACCGGTCGGTACTGGATGAAGTGAACAATCACATAGCAGATAATATATGTTAATTTTATAATTATGTGTTCTATTAATCATAGAATATGATATATTTGTAAATATACCCTTTTCACTCTCCATGACAGAGAGTGGAAAACCGTTTGTTTGTCATTTCTTTATCATACGAAAAAGCGGCATAACAGCATTGATATTAACTTTGTGCAAAGTTAGACAGATATCAATTAATTACAATTACCAAAACAGCTCTTTTTTTTATCTTTTTCATTCAATTATACTCCACCGGAGAGTCCTCCCGGAGTTTTATCTCTATTTTTCAGCAGTTTTCTCCATTCTCCGGGAGTGTATCCAAAGTTTCGTTTACAGTACCTACAAAATTGAGGTTGTGAAGAAAAATGCAGTTCATCGGCTATATTCCCTATCGGTATATCCTCATCAGCCAATTTATATTTAATTGTACTATTCATTTGTTTCTGTAACCACTCGCTTGCAGGCTCTCTGAACTCTTTAAAAAACTTCCTTTTAAAAGTAGAAAGAGAACTTTCGCACATCTGGGCGAGCTCCTTTACTGTCCTGGCATTTCTATAATTATCAAGCACTTTCTTTTTGAATTCGTGGTCATTCCCCAATATAGGACGGAAAAAGGAGGCCTGTTCCGTTCTTGTATAATAAAACCGTATGTTCCAGAACAGTTCTTTAAGCTTTGTTTCATGAAAATGAACGCAACTTGCTCCGTCTCCCAAATAACCTATTAAAAGTTTGAGAAACAATTGTAACCTGTCTCTGATTTCAAGAGGATATATTCCTTTTTCACCCGAGGAGTTCAGGCTGTTAAGTTGTGAAAATGAAACCTTTTCACAACTTTGCACGGCATTATCAAATTGTGCAATCACAATACTCATTTTTCCTTCTGAGAATACCCTGTACATGCTTTCCCTACTGCAACAAATCATATTACCGGCCGGGAGTTTTATTCTTTCCCCGTTACAGGACAGTTCCAGTTCTCCTTCCATTACAAACAAGATACAATCGGTTTCATGAGGTCCTTCGTCCGTTTCTGTTTTAGAACTTTCGTAATATGAAAACCCTTCCCGGATGCATTTTGCATAATTGTAGCAGGAGACATGCTCCTTTAAAGAAAATATTTCCATTGTTTCTGCTATTTAGTAAAAAATATAAGGTTATATTATTGTTTGTATGCGTATTAATCTCCCATACCGGATCTATAGCTGACATTTTTCATCCTATTCCGTCAAAGGATCCCGTTTCAAGCTATCTCTGCGCTATTTTATACTCTCTTTCCACTCTCTGTCATGGAGAGTGGAAAGAGAAATGTCTTTAATAGATAAGTAATAAATAACCATGCATATATTTAAGAAGCTTTTAATATTGCTGCTGTCCTTATTGGATTGTATACCTGTTTTCTGCGGTGGTGACACCCTGTATTATCGTTTCTACTTCCGCGTAGGTGCTTCCTCTCTGGATCTTTCCTATCGGGATAACGGTTTACGCCTGGACTCTCTTCTTTCTGCTATTCACTCCCGGCAGGCACACGCCGTACTGCGTCGTGTAAGTCTATACTCCAGTGCCTCTCCTGAAGGAGGTTCTGCTTTAAACAAACGCTTGTCTGATAGACGTCTTGCATCCTTACGCACTGTCATTCAGCATCGTCTTGCCATTCCTGATTCTATACTTATATCCTTCTCTTTAGGAGAAGACTGGGACGGTCTTTCCTCTCTTGTTGAAGGGGCTGACATTCCCTACCGTGGGGAGGCTCTCCGTATCCTTCGTGATACTCCCGTATGGGTCATCCGGAACGGTATCGTCGTGGACTCCCGTAAACGGCAGTTGATGAATCTGCGTGGCGGGCGTGTATGGCGTTATATGCATGAACATTTCTTTCCCGAACTTCGTAACAGTTCCGTGATCGAATGTGAGTTCGAGCCTTTTGTTGCCGAAAACGATGATGTCCCTGATCTTTCTCAAAAAGGGGTGTGCCCACCGGATACCGTAATCCTTCGTGATACGGTTGAAAGAGCCATTATGATGCGTGATACGGTAGAGGTACCCGTTCCTATTGCTAATATCCCCAAACCTTTCTATATGGGACTCAAGACGAATCTGCTCTACGATGCCCTTCTCGTCCCGAATATCGGCGTGGAGTTCTACCTTGGCAAGGGCTGGTCCCTTGGAGGTAACTGGATGTATGCCTGGTGGAACAACGACAGACGTCATCGTTACTGGCGTGTGTACGGCGGCGAGATCGGCCTGCGTAAATATTTCGCCCCCCGTGCTGCATATACACCTTTTATCGGTCACCACGTCGGCCTTTACGGACAAATGTTGACCTATGATTTCGAATTTGGCGGGAAAGGCTATATGGGTGGCAGGCCCGGTGGTTCCCTCTGGGAAAAATCCAATTACGGTTTCGGTCTGGAATACGGTTATTCCCTTGCCATTGGCAGAAGGCTTAATCTCGACTTTTCTTTGGGCGTGGGTTATTTGGGGGGCACTTATTACGAGTATGCTCCCATGGATGGGCATTACGTGTGGGAAGCAACCAAAAACCGTCGCTGGTTCGGTCCCACGAAAGCGGAGGTTTCGCTCGTGTGGCTTCTGGGACGTGGCAATTATAATGATAAGAAAGGAGGCAGACGATGAATAGAATATTGACTACCAATCATATATTACATGTTGTCAGTGTTTTTACAATTCTGTTATTGACATCTTGCGAACATAAGGATTTATGCTATGACCATTCCGATGCTACTGAAATACAGGTTGTTTTCGACTGGACGAATGCTCCTGATGCCACTCCTGAGACCATGCGCCTTTACCTGTTCCCTGTGGGGGGAGGCACTCCCCATACATACGAATTCCCCGATTACCGTGGGGGTCGTATTAACGTACCTGCAGGCCGTTACAAGGCCCTTTGTATCAACTCCGATACGGAGTCCATACTTTACCGCAATATTGACTCGTTTGACAGTTTCGAGGCTTACGCTGCGGACGGTGTCCTGAATGTGAGGTCATCTTCGTCCCCTCGTGCGGAAGGTACTGCCGATGAGCGTATCGCCAGGTCCCCTGACCGTTTTTACAGCGCCCGTCTTGACGATGTCACGATTGAACTCTCCAAAGAGAACCGGACGGTAACCCTCTATCCCGAACCATCGGTATGTCGTTGCCGGGTCACGATAACGAATGTGTCCAATCTTAAATACATCTCCTCTGATGGTATCTCCGGTGCTCTTTCGGGTATGTGCGGAGGGCTGTTGGTAGGTCGCAACGAAGTTACGTCCGATCCCGTGACCGTCCCTTTCGGGGTGGTTTCCGACGGTGCCTCTACTCTGACGGCTGATTTCCTGGTTTTTGGACAAATCGGTCCCAGCGGCCATCCCGCACATAAATTAGTTATTTATGCAATCATGTCTGACGGCAGTAAGAATTACTACACGTTCGATGTGACGCGCCAGGTTGATGAAGCTGCTGATTCCCACGATATCCATATTACGTTGGACGGACTTCCTTTTCCTAAACCCATTGTTAACGGCGGTGGTTTTCATCCGGCGGTTGACGAGTGGCAGAATGTCGATGTGGATGTTTCCATGTGATTTTCACATAGGATTTACATAGGATTTGTTTACGTTTTCATATATAAACCTGTATTATTAATCTAACATTATTATTTTTATGAAAAAAAATCTTTTATTTACGGCTATGGCTGTAGCAGTCCTGGCCTCTTGTTCCAACGATGACGTCGTTGATGTAAATAATGGCAACGGCATTTCTTTCCGTGCCTCTTTGGATAAGGCCATAACCCGTTCCAACGTGACAAACTTGCAAAACCTGGCTGCATTCAACGTGACGGCCATCGGTAACGGCGCCAATTTTTTCACAGACCTGTCTGTCACTTCTACTGACAACGGTACTAACTGGACAACTGCTTCTACTTACTATTGGCCAAACTATGCGCTTTCTTTCTTCGCCTACGCCCCTCAAACTCCCGGCGGTACTGTTAGTATAGGCAATACGGCAAAGAAGATAACCGGGTTCTCTCCCGCGCAGTCCGTTGCAGATCAAAAGGACCTTGTAATCTCTTACAATACGGGTACTAAGGGCTCCAATGAAAATGCCGGTGTTGCCATGAACTTCAAACATGCCCTTTCCCAAATTGTGGTAAATGCCAAATGCTCCAATGACAAGATTAAAATTGAGGTTCTCGGCGTTAAACTGGTGAATGCCGCAGCAAAAGCCGACTTTGCTTTTCCGGAAACGGTAACCAATACCGGATACACCTTGCCGCAAGGCCAATGGGGTAGCTTGTCTGAAAAAGACGATCCTTCAAAAGCTTATATGATCAGGGGAGATGCTCCTCTTACTCTGACGGCTGATGCCCAATCTATCATGTTCGGTGATAACAACCTCATGCTTATTCCCCAGCAGCTAACGGCATGGAACGGTACTGTCGCAACTGCCGGTGCTTATCTGTCTGTACTCTGCCGTATTTACAGTTTGGATGGTGGCAATGAGACCCTTCTTTATCCAGAACCGACATCTACTGATGATAAGAGCGGTAAATATGCATTCTCTGCCATAGGTATTAATACCAACTGGGAACCGGGTAAGAAATACACCTACACGTTGAACTTCTGCGGTGATGGCGGCGGCGGTGGTAAAATTGATCCGACTCCCACTGATCCGACCAAGCCCACTGATCCGACAGTCGATCCAACCCCTATAGACGATGGTAAGGGTGGTGATCCTATTTTGGGAAAACCGATCAAATTCACTGTAACTGTTGACGATTGGACCGACCAACCTGTGGATGTTCCTATGTAATTAATCACCTAAAACTTAATTATTTTGTTTCATTTTCGATTGTAATCGAACAATCAGCCCGGACAGGATTGGACCTGCATTGCCCCATGCGGGGGACAGGGTCGGATTTTACTCTCTTGGCCCTGTCTGCTCCTTTCCGGGCACTGATGAAAGATATTCCGGCATTTTCTCCCAAGGGGTGTTGCCGAGAATCCTTTCTGAACAGCCGCATGATTTTAATTTATCCGGTAGATTAATACGCTAAGATAATATACTTATGAGACCTTCCCATTTTACATTACATTCCTGCAGGGATGCCTTTTCGCATTTTCTGCTTTTTACACTCGTTTCCGGCAGTATCTGTCTTTCCTCCTGTGAGGATGACATGGACCGGCCTTCGCCTTCCCCGCATGTCTCTTTCACCACCGAGATCAGTTCTTCCCGGACTCCATCCACCCGTTCCACCACCGATACTGATACTCCGCAGGGTACTGTCACCGCCTTGCAAGGCGGCAGTACCCCTCTTTACCTGCACACGCTTTACACCGACAGCATCGCCCTCCCTCCTTCGGACAGCCGGCCTGACAGGGGCGTTCTTACCCGTGCCACTCCCATAAAGGATGCCAACATGTACGAGAGTTTCGGTGTCTCGGCTTACTCGTATACCGGTTCCTGGAGCGAAGACAAAACTCCCAACTACTTCTACAACGCCACAGCCAGCAAGTCCGACGGCGGCTATACGCTTTCCTCCACCTATTACTGGCCCGGTTCTTCATATAAAATGAAGTTCTTCGCCTATGCTCCGACAGCCAACACTCAGTACGTACTTTCCGGCAGGACACATGCAGGTTCTCCCACCATCAGCGTCACTATTCCGAGCAGTGTCAATGACCAAAAAGACCTTCTCGTGGCAAAGACGGATGAACTGGCCGGCAACACCAACACTGCCGTGGCCCTTAGTTTCAATCATGCCCTTACCGCCATCAGGTTCGTGTGCGGAGATGACATGCAGGTAGGTACCGTAAAGAGCGTCAGTTTGAAAAACGTTTATTCCAAAGGGACTTACCATATGGGGACACAGTCATGGAGCAATATAGGAACTCCCGCCACTTTCCCGCAGACATTGAATAAATCCACTACTGGAACCGCAGGCGAAGCTCTTACTACCGATGCACAGACCTTCATGATGGTTCCGCAGACTCTTCCGGATGGTGCACAACTCGAAGTGGTATTCACTGACAATTCCGGCATCGACCACACGCTGACCGCTGACATCAAAGGTACATCCTGGCCTGTTGGCAAGACTGTCACTTATAAAATTTCCAGCAGTTCCATCAACTGGAGCTACACGCTTACCGTCTCGGGGCCAGCCGACTTTACCTATACCGGCGGTACACGGCAATACAGTGTCACCAGCTACCGTGAGAATGGCAAAGGTGTTCAAGAAGCTGCCCCATGGACCGCACAATATTCAGTAGATAACGGAGTATCTTGGACAGACACCCGACCGGAGTGGCTGACTGCTTTCACGGCATCCGGGGCCGGCGGGACTTCTGCACAGCCATACGATGCAACGGTCATCGCACAGACCGGTACGGAGAATAATCCACATACGACCGCGTTGCAAAATGCGACAGCCAAAGGGACTGCAGATACTCCCTATAACCTCTCCAACCAGACTGATGGCGGTCCAACAGATGAAAATACCGCCAACTGCTACGTTGTCAGCGCTCCGGGATACTACTCTTTCCCTCTGGTATATGGGAATGCCCTTAAAAATCGTTCAACCAACGAGTCTGCCTATAAGACAGGCAATACCGGAAGCGATATTCTGAGTAATTTCATCAACCATGCCGGCGCTGCAATCACCAACCCTTACATAAGAAGGAACGCTGATTGCACTCCTGCCAAAGCCGAACTTGTATGGCAGGACGCTCTGGATCTGCTTACTGATATAGAATACAACAATGCATGGGATGGCTTCATCACTTTCAGTGTGAACAGGAATACTATTCGACAGGGTAATGCCGTTATTGCCATCAGGGATACCGAAAACAAGATTCTCTGGTCCTGGCATATCTGGGTTACCGATGAAGATCTCAGCCAAACCATTGAGATAACCAATCATCAGGGATATAAATATCGCATGCTGCCTGTCAGTCTCGGCTGGTGCGATGCCAATGCTGTAACTTATGCCGAACGTAGTTGCAAGGTCAAGTTCACAGCCGGAGGAGAGAGTCAGACAATAACCGTCAAACAAGCCTCGAATTCAATCACAACAGGTGTTAATTGTACTTATTATGAATGGGGCCGTAAAGATCCGTTGCGTCCTTCGGATGGATCAAGCGGTAATAAAACCTGGTATGACAAGAATGGCACTCCTTCCACAAACAGTCCTGCAACAGAGAATTTCTCTACCGGTGTTACTTGTATTAAGAACTATATTCTCAAACCCGATGTGATGCATAATCAATATTATGGCGATAATACTTATGCGAATCTCTGGAGTGCCGCTAACACCGTTTATACCGCCAATGACAATCCTGTTGTAAAAACGGTCTATGATCCCTCTCCTGTGGGCTTCAAACTTCCTCCCAGTAATGTTTTCACTGGATTCACAACAACCGGAGGCAATACAAATAATCCTTCTGAAATCAACGGAACGTGGGACAGCTCCTTGAAGGGATGGAATTTCTACACTGATTCCTCAAAGAGTAAAACCATTTTCTTCTCTGCGTCGGGGTATCGCGACTATTCCAATGGCGGGGCGAACAACGTTGGCAGCGAAGGCATGTGTTGGTCGGCGATTCCGTACAACAGGAAATTCGGTTACGACCAGAACTTCGGCTTGTCGAAAGTGCGCCCGTTGAACTACAACAATCGGGCGTACGGGATTGGGGTGCGTTCTTCCCAAGAATAGGGAGCGTAGCGACCGTATTCATTTTTTAAGGTCGTAGGTTCCCAATGTAAGCATGACCCAAAGTATATAGTGCGTGAAAAATATAATATATGCCTATGAAACAGAAAGTACGAATATTAGATGGAAAATCTTCCGAACTTTATCTGGCCGTAGGACGTTTTGTCCTTAGTCCTGCATGTCTGCGGGAGAATAACAACTACCCTTATAAATCCTCCCGTATGTTTACCTGGCATGTCCT